>Ga0265327_10000192_pt1 | contig 129439 bp, 123 predicted proteins | sample 41621metaG_FD_202089 | JGI IMG/M metagenome (GOLD analysis project Ga0265327, IMG submission 202089) | Rhizosphere microbial communities from Carex aquatilis grown in University of Washington, Seatle, WA, United States - 4-16-21 metaG | ecosystem: Host-associated > Plants > Roots >... | reverse complement strand
TAATGTTGCTATTTCTTGTGCTACAAAGGCAGAACCATCATTGGAGTTGGCAAATATTTTTACCGGTATTTTTTCTAAGGAATCTGTAAGGTCAATTTTTTTCATAACTGGAATAAATCTATTGCTGCAAAAATAAGTTATTATTTTTTAAAGGGTTTTATATAGTGCTTAAGAGGCTATTATTTTATCAGTTTAAAAACTACTGCATGCTTAAGGGTTTTGATGGCTTCACCATTATTGAATTCAATTTTTAGCATATTTATACCCTTGGCATCGGTGTATTTTTTTAAAGGTATTTTAATATTGGTGCCCAATATTTGAATACGGTTAAATTTCCCACCATAAATATCTTCAACATCAAATACAGCCCCGTTGGTGAAAGAATTGCTCTTTTCATCCATTAATACTAAAACATACCCAGCACTCTTATCTTTTGAAGCGGTAAAATAAGTATGATTGTAAACAGGAATAGCTGCAGGCCTTGTATTATAAATAGCTTCGCCGTTTATTTTCATCCAGTCGCCAATTTCTTTCAATCTTGAGTAAGCAGCGGTATCCCAATTGCCATTGGCATCTGGCCCAATATTTAATAATAAATTGCCACCCATACCCACAATTTTAACCAAGGTATGTATCAGTTCGTTGGTAGATTTATATTTATCCCTTGGCGAATAACTCCAGCTTGATGCCATTGTCATACAAGTTTCCCATGGATAAGGTAAGATGGAAGTAGGCATTTGTTGCTCTGGTGTTACATAATTTTCATATTCATAACCCACGCTTCTGTCAACCACCAAAAGACCGGGCTGGTAACTGCGAGCCATAGCCGCAATTTTGGGCATATTGATATCCTGGTCATAAGGAATAGTGCGTTGCCATTCAACTGCTGTATCAATAGTAAATTTGGGCCTTACCCAACCGCCATCCAGCCAAAGAATATCCATCTTGCCATACTCGCTCATCAATTCTTTTATTTGATTGTAAGTAAAATCTTTAAAGGCATTCCAGCGCTGCGGATATTTTTTGGGGTCGTAATTTACATTCCTGTCTTTGGGTGGAAAATAGGGCCACCAGTAATTATCAATATGCCAATCGGGCTTACTGAAATAAGCGCCTGTAGCAAAACCCTGTTTGCGAAAAGCAGTAAACACTTCTTTGGCAATATTGCTTTTAGGGTTTGTAGAGAAGGGCGTTTTTGCAGAAGTTACTTTGTAATCAGTTTCTTTTGTATCAAACATACAAAAGCCATCATGGTGTTTGGTGGTGAACACCACATATTTCATTCCTGCATCTCTTGCAGCAGCAGCCCAATTGTCGGGATCAAAATTTACGGGGTTGAATGTTGTTTGTAAATTTTCGTAATTCTTTTTATATTCATTATACGTTTTTCCATGTAAAGTATCTCTCTGTGTCCAGCCTTCATCTTCGGGGCAAATACTCCAGCTTTCTACAATACCCCATTGGCTGTATGTACCCCAATGCATCAGCAGGCCAAATTTCCAGTCCTGCCATTGCGATAATTTTTTTATCACCAATGTATCGGTTGGCGCAACATAATGCTGCTGTGCATTTACACTGCAAAACGAAACTAATAAAATGTATAAAAATAATTTTTTCATTTTCTTCTAAAAAATACGCTTTTAATAAATTCTTTAATCCTTTTAATCTCCTAATCTGCAAAATCCAGGTTCTTATTATTCTACTTCAATTTCATCTGCAAACAACCACGCAGGTGTGCCTGCGCCAGGCTGGCCGGCTGGAATGATGCCATAATTTTTTGCCGTTACCCTAATATAACGGCAAAGCTTAGCCTCAGGTAAATTTATTACCTGGGTATTATTTAAATCGCTAACTGAGTAAGTGAAATTTTTAACTACTGCAAGGCCCGTACCGGTACCACTAACATTAGCTTCCTTCTCCCAGCTAATTTCTATTTCCTTTGGAAGGTATATCCAGCTACCGGGTTGATAGAGTGTATGCAAGGTGATCTTTGATATTTTCATTTCTTTTCCTAAATCGATGGAAGCATCTAAATCTTTACCTAAAAAACCCAGGAACTCATTGCCTCTTGATAATCCCTTATCATTTTGCACACCATTTACCAAAGTAAAAGCACCATCGCCGGGATAGTTTTTGCTGGGTTCATTAACCAGCGTTATTTTTTTTGCAGTGGCTTTATTGAAATGGAAAGATTGCGAAACTGTTGATAAGGTAACGTCATTACTATTCACTAATGATGCAGTAACCCCCATATTATTTTCTTTTATAAGAATTGGTTTATCATAATCTAATACTTCTGAACTTCGTAATGTCTTTATCCACTTTATTTTTGCATTTTTCGTTTTACTTTCAACTTTCCATAATACGCCTTCATTATTATCTGTTGGCAGAACAGTTGCCTGCAAATCAAAATATGCTTTGCCATAATTGATGTGTTGCTTATCCAATCTTTCAAAAATACCTGGCAGCCTTGCTTCAAAATTTGTCCAGTTTCTTTTTTCTTTAGGGCTCCATAGTACTTCACTTAATGCGATCATACGGGGAAAGATCATGTATTCTACTTTAGATGGATTGCCTATATATTCCGTCCATACATTGCCTTGTGCGCCCAAAATGTGTTTGGCTTGCCCTTCGTTTAACCCGGCAGGAACGGGCTCGTAATTATATACTTTGTCCAATGGTAAATAACCGCCAATGGTTACACTGTCTTCGTTTTTAGATTGCGAATGATCCAAATAACAATAAGTGCCTGGTGTCATTATCACATCGTGGTTTTGTTTAGCTGCTTCAATGCCGCCTTCTTCGCCACGCCAGCTCATTACTGTAGCATTGGGGGCAAGGCCGCCTTCCAGTATTTCATCCCAGCCTATAATGTTGCGCCCTTTGCTGTTGATATATTTTTCGATGCGTTGTATAAAATAGCTTTGCAAGCCGTGTTCATCTTTTAAATTCTTGTCTTTAATCAGCTGCTGGCAAAAAGGAGATTTCTTCCAGGCTTCTTTCGGGCATTCATCACCACCAATATGAATGTATTTGGAAGGGAATAATTGCATTACTTCATCCAGTACATCCTGCAAAAAATTAAAAGTGTAATCCGTTGGAGCAAATACATCTTCGAATACGCCCCAGGTTTGTTGTACCTGTTTCCCTTTTGCAGCGCCGTTCCAGGGAATTTTATCTGTATTGGTGCTTTCATTGGGGAAACAACTCAATTGTGGGTAAGCCGCAATAGCTGCGGAAGCATGGCCGGGCATTTCAATTTCGGGCAATACAGTAATGTAGCGGTCTGCAGCATATTTGATGACTTCCTTTATTTCTTCCTGTGTATAAAAACCGCCGTACTTTAAGCCATCATTGCCTTTGCCTGGATAACGACCTACGACAGAACCATTTCTAAAACCACCGACCTGTGTAAGCAAGGGATATTTTTTTATTTCGATGCGCCAGCCCTGGTCGTCAGTCAAATGCCAGTGAAACGTGTTGAATTTGTAAGCGGCTAAATAATCAATGTATTTTTTTACATAAGAAACAGGGAAGAAGTGGCGGGCAACATCTAAATGCAAACCACGGTATTGGAAACGGGGATGATCGTTGATCGTTACCTGCGGAACATATAATTCCTGGTTTGTTTTTCCTTTTGGTGTAGAGAAAAGTTGAAATAATGTTTGAATGCCATAAAATACACCTTCTTCGTTATCGCCAGCAATATAAATACCTTTTTTATCCGCAACCAAATTATAAGCGCCTTTTATGACATAATCCAATCTTTCAAAATTTAAGGTTATTGCATTTGCTGCAGTAGAACTCTTAACGATCTTCAATTTGAAACCATAATTGGCCTGCAGGTAATCGTTTAGGATAGTACTGCATTTTTCAAGTCCGCTGCCTTCAATAACCAGCTGCGTATTTTTAGTAATAACCACATTGCCTTTGCCTATTTTTACCTCGGCAGGTATTGGGGTGATATTCAAAGTATTTTGAGCAGTTGCCAAAAATCCTGTTGTTAATAAAAGTGCCATAGCAATCAATTTCATAAATACAATTTAGTAAGAGTTAAATAAATGATTTTTTTTAAAATGTACGAATTCTGTTTTAGAATTTTAAAACCGGCAACACAATCTTGCTTGCATTTTCTGCATCATGATAAATTCTTATTGTTGCTTTTTGAAAATCTTTTTCTTCTGCATCGGGTATACGCATAAATTTTTGTGGGTTCCTGTCAACTAACGGAAACCAGCTACTTTGTACCTGCACCATTATTTTGTGGCCTTTTTTAAAAGTATGTGCCACATCATTCAAATCAAATTTTACTTCGCTTACTTTACCGGGTACAAATGCTTCAGGCTTTTCATAACTGTTCCTGAATTTTCCTCTCATCACTTCTGCACGTACCAAACGTTCGTACCCAGACATACTGAAACCTCTTGGAGAATTTTTTGGTGTAGATGAAGAATCGGGTAACACATCAATCAGCTTTACAATAAAATCTGCATCGGTGCCGGTAATGCTTACAAAAAGATCGGCATTGATTCTTCCGGATAAAGTAACATCTTCTGTTAATTCTTCTGTTTCAAAAACAACAACATCGGGCCTTACTGCTGCAAAGCGCTGGTCTTCGGCCATGTATTCGTTATTGCGCCTGCCAAATGTACCATTGGTATAAGGAACAGGTTTTGCAGGATCGCTAATGTATTCATCAAAACTATTTTTGGTTTCTGCTTTTTGCAATGATAATTTATTGCCATCATTAAAATAATAATTTACCGGGGTTGAATTTTTTGGAGGCCATACGGGGTAGCTTTTCCATTGGTTGCTGCCGGTTTCAAACACAGTTGCTTCTGCTACGTTGAATGTGCCTTTATCTTTCAAATAATAATTAAAGAAAGTAGTTTCTAAACTATCCTGAAAGTATTGGCTGGTGTTGCTGCCAAATTCATGCGTAGCAAATTTTGTCCATTCGCTGCTTGCCCATGCGCCATGCGTCCACGGGCCCATTACCAAACGGTTATTATTATTGGGGCTTTGTTTTTCTATAGCTTCATAAGTATGCAATGCACCAAAAAGATCTTCTGCATCAAACCAACCGCCAACAACTAAAGTTGGTATGGTAATATTTTTTAAATGCGGACGGATATTTCTTGCTCTCCAGTAAGCATCGTAAGTATCATGTTGTAAATATTCGTTCCAGATAACACTTTTGCCATTGTAATATTTTGTGCTGTTGGTATTTTTAACTGTACCCATTTTTAAATAGAACTGGTAGGCATCTCTTGAACCGGCACTAAAAACTGGCTTGCCATAATTTTTAACCGGGCCGTTTCTTTCCATGTCGAAAAAGTTCATGAAACTAAAATTATCCAGCAAATAGAAAGCGCCATTGTGGTTGGCATCATCCCCGACAAATTCGTCGGTAACAGGTGCCTGCGGACTAACCGCTTTTATTGCAGGGTGTGCATCAGGCAAAGAAGCAGTAGCATAAAAACCAGGATAAGATATACCTGCCAAGCCTACACGGCCATTGTTATTTTTAATATTTTTTATCAGCCAGTCAACAGTATCATAAGTATCGCTGCTTTCATCTACATCTGCTTTACTTTTCTTATTAGCGATGTATGGTGTTACTTCAAGATTGGTGCCTTCGCTCATATAACGGCCACGTACATCCTGGCTTACAAAGATATATTTCTCTTTCATCAGGCTTTCATTTGGCCCGACTTCTCTTGGGTAATTATTGGCGCCATAAGGCCCGGCAGAGTAGGGGGTACGTTCCATTAAAAAAGGGTAGCGTTCCGATTCACCTTTCGGGATATAAATTACGGTGTACAATTTTACACCATCTCTCATGGTAATAGTGGTATCCAATTTTGTAAAATTATCTTTTACAAAATTGGCCTGTGCCGATGCTGCTACAACTAACGCAATACTGCAAATACTTAAAAATGTTTTTTTCATCTTATTTAATTACTGGGAGGATAAATTTAGTTTGGTTATTGATGTCGTGGTAAATGCGGATGGTGGATTTTTGAAAATCACTGTCATTGCAATGATAAATATCTGTAAATACCTGTGGGTTTCTATCGGCAATTGGGAACCAGCTGCTTTGTATCTGTATCATTATTTTGTGTCCTTTTTTAAAGGTATGCGCTACGTCAGGTAAAGTGTATTTTACTTCGGTAATCTTGCCGGGTACAAATGGTTCAGGTTTTTCAAATGAATTGCGAAACTTGCCCCTCATAATTTCGCCACGCACCAACATTTGATATCCGCCCATCGGGTAGTCTTTACCATTTCCTTTACCCATCACAGCGTCATCGTATTTAAATTCATCAGGAAAAACATCAATTAATTTTACCACAAAATCTGCATCGGTAGTGGAAATGCTTACCATCAAATCGGCTACCAAGGGCCCACCCAATGTTACATCTTCCGTTAAAACAGGCGAACTAAATGTTACCACATCCGTTCTGCGGCTTGCAAAGCGCTGGTCGTCGGTCATATATTCTCTTGTTCTTCCTAAATGCACATCTTCGGTATAAGGGACAGGATGTGAAGGGTCACTAATGTATTCGCTGTAAGATTGCGGACGTTTGGCTCTATCTTCTGGCTTAAACATATTTGCACCGCTGTTAAAAGATAAAGCTCCATTCCATTTCAGATATAAATTTTTATATTCCACATCTTTAGGTGGCCATTGCTTGAGTTTGCGCCATTCATTTTCTCCACTAAAAAATACATTGGCTTCTGCAATATCACGTACAGTGCCTTTTAGTTTTAAATAAAAATTGAAGAAAGGAATTTCAATATTTTGCTGATAATATTCGCTGGTTTTGCTGCCAAACCTAACATTGCCCATAAAAGTACCATCGCTTCTGCCGCCCCATCCACCATGAAACCATGGGCCAATCACCAAACGGTTATCAGTGTTCTTGCTTTTATCTTCAATGGCTTTATATAAATTCCATGCTCCAAAGCAATCTTCTGCATCAAACAAACCTCCAACAACAAGTATGGCTGGTTTTATATTGGTAACAAAATTTCTTGGGTTTCTTGCCGTCCACCATGCGTCATAGTTAGGATGGTTCATCAGGTCGTTCCAAAAAGCAATACTATCGCCCATGATTGCACTAAAATTTTTTAACGCTCCTGTCTTTAAAAAGAAATCGTAATTATCTTCAGAAGGAATGCGAAAACCAGGGCTGCCTGTTGTAGTTGGTTTTGGCCTTGGCTTGCCAAAGCCACTGTAAAAATTAAAAGCATCCATTACCATGAGTGCGCCGTTGTGGTGAAAATCATCTCCCTGGAACCAATCTGTTACCGGAGCTTGCGGGCTCACTGCTTTTAATGCGGGATGATTGCTTAGTGCCGCCATCGTACTATAAAACCCGGGATAAGAAATTCCAAATACACCCACTCTTTTATTATTGCCTGGAATATTATTGATCATCCAATCGATTGCATCATAAGTATCACTTGCTTCATCAATTTCTTTTCCTTTTTTATTAGGATTAAATGGCCTTATGTCCACATAATCGCCTTCGCTCATAAATTTGCCTCGTACATCTTGTATGGCAATGATATAACCTTCTTTTAAATAATTGAACCAATAACTTTCATACAAACGATTGTTGAATTTATCTTCTCCGTAAGGCGAACAGGTGTAAGGCGTACGGTTAAAAAGAATAGGATGTTTTTCAGTACTATCTTTTGGTATATAAAAGGCAGTGAAAAGTTTGATGCCATCCCTCATAGTAATCATTCGTTCTATCTTGTAATAATGGTCCCTCACCCAAACAGAATCGGCATTTTGTGCCGTTGATTTGGCAATGGTAAAACATAGCAAAAGGAAGGCAATTAAATATTTTTTCATTTTGTATTTATTTGAATGCTAAATTTAACGATTCTAAATTGTTTCTGATGGCAAATAATGAACAAACGATTACCAATTTTTATAATGCTTTTCAAAAAAAGGATTATGCAGCGATGAATAGCTGTTACAGCGGCGATATTGTTTTCTCCGATCCGGCTTTTGGCCTGTTGCAGGGCGATGAAGTTAGGTATATGTGGGAGATGCTTTGCAAAAATGCCAAAGACTTTTCGCTCACTTATGGCAATATTATCACATTAGATGAAGAATATAGTACATGCGATTGGGTAGCTACTTATACTTTTAGCAAATCCGGCAGAAAAGTGGTGAATAAAATAAGAGCGAATATGAAATTTGCTGATGGTAAAATCATTGAGCACAGCGATGCATTCAGCTTGCATAAATGGAGTGCGCAGGCTTTAGGCTTTAGCGGATGGTTGCTGGGGTGGAACAGGTTTTTTCAGAATAAGATTAAGAATACAGCGAAGAAAAACCTATTGAAGTTTATACAATCGAAAATAGCATAAAATAAGTCAACGCTTCAAGACTTGATTTCTTTAAGAGATCCGCTTGCTTATTGCAAAAATTATTGCTATTTTGTATAACTAATAATTCTTTTAACCAAAACCACTTATCATGTTAACGCTTTTTGATTATTTAAACTGGCCTGCAATTGCTGTTGCAGCAGTAGCTTATTTTATGTTGGGCGCTTTATGGTATTCCAAAATATTATTTGCAAAACGCTGGATTGCCGACCTTAAAATAGATGTGAATAGTCCCGATGCTAAAAAAGGGATGGGTTTAATGTTTGGCGGATCATTTGTGCTGATGTTTATACAAAGTATGGCTATTGCAATAATTGCAGAACGCATGAATATTCGTGGCGATGGTTGGATGAGTGGCCTTAAACTGGGTGCATTTGTAGGCTGCTGTTTTTGTGCTGCCACAATTGGTGTAAACTATCTTTATGAGAAAAAACCGTTGAGCCTCTTTTTAATAAATGCAGGTTATGCAATTGTGGGAAATATTATTGCGGGGATAATTATTTGTTGCTGGGAGTAAAATTAATAGCGAATATAAAAATGATGAATGTCGAATGTTGTTCAAATTGAATAACATTCGACATTCGCACATTCAACATTGTATATTTCTACTCCACTTTAGTTATCTTTACAATATTGGTAGGTAAGTGCAAATCAACGGGTGTACTTCCTGTATTCACCACAATATCTCCGGTATTTAAAAAACCACGTTGTTTTAATATTTCTATTTCATCTGCTAAGATATCATCAAGACTTTCTTCTTCGGCATAATATATTGCCCTAACGCCCCAGCTTAAACTAAGTTGATTGATGAGTGTTCGTTCTTTACTAAAAATATACAATTGCGATTTTGGGCGATAGCTGCTTAGCATAAAACCGGTGTAACCACTTTGAGTCATTCCGACTAAAGCTTTTGCATTTGTATCTTGTGCCAGTTTACAAGCAGTATAACAAACGGCATCACTTAAAAAAGAAGGGGAGTGCGGTTGCGGTTTTAAAATATCATCCCTGTCATAATCATACACGGTATTTTCTACTTCTAAAATAATTTTACTCATCATCTCTACCACTAGTGTTGGGTATTGGCCCATAGCAGTTTCACCACTCAACATAACAGCATCGGCGCCTTCCAGTACGGCATTGGCCACATCGGTAACTTCACTGCGGTTAGGTTTGGTGCGCTCCATCATACTTTCCATCATCTGCGTAGCCACAATTACCGGCTTGGCGCGGTGCATACATTTGCGAATAATTTCTTTCTGCAAAATCGGCACTTGCTCTACCGGAACCTCAACACCCAAATCGCCACGAGCCACCATAATGCCATCGCTTTCTACAATGATATCCCTGATGTTTCTTAATGCTTCAGGCATTTCAATTTTGGCAATCACTTTTATCTTGCTGTTTCTTGCCTTGATTCTTTTTTTAAGATCAGTAATGTCAACCGATTTTCTTACAAAAGACAGCGCCACCCAATCCAGGTTATTGTCAATGATAAATTCGAGGTCTTCAATATCTTTTGGCGTTAACGAAGGCATGGTCAATGCACTATCGGGAAGGTTTACCCCTTTTTTGGGAAGTAGTGTACCGCCCAGGCTAACCCTTATCAAAACTTCTTTATCATTCAATACTTTTACCAACTGCACTTCCATTTTACCATCATCAAAAAAGATGCGTTCACCTGGCTTAACGTCAGTTGCAAGGTTTTGATAACTTACATAAATTTTTTCTTTAGTACCAACAATCTTTTCGGTGGTTAAAATAATTTCATCGCCTTCTTTTAATTCCAGGCAGCCGCCTTCCAGTTCGCCTACTCTTAATTTAGGACCTTGCAAATCGCCAAGGATAGCAATATTATAAGGCTCTTTTTTATTTATTTCTCTAATATAATCGATGATTTGTTTTTTGCTTTCATAAGCGCCGTGAGAAAAGTTGAGCCTGAAAACATTTACACCAGCTTTTACCAATGCAAGCAACTTATCATAAGTGTCGCAGGCAGGGCCAACAGTGGCAACAATTTTGGTTCTTTTTTGGGAATGTTCAATACCAGCCTGGTTGTTCATTTGTTTGTGCAGATATTGGCTAAGGTTCTTACTCATATTTTGTTTTAAAGGTTTTTAATTTAAAAGTTAGTGTTTCGTGTTATGGTTTGTTTAATTGTTTTTTATCATTGGCAAACGATAAAAAAACTGAAAACTCAAAACTGAAAACTTTAACTCGATAATATCTTTACAATCTTCATCCACTCTTCACTTATTCTTTGTTTCTTTTTTACTGCCTCGTTTAATGGTGTATAATTCATTTTGCCATTTACGATACCAACAAAAACATTATGCCTGTTTTCCAATAAACTTTCTACAGCATGATAACCCATACGGCTTGCAATCAACCTGTCTGAACAACTTGGACTGCCGCCTCTTTGTATATGACCTAAAATACAAACCCTTACTTCCTGGTGTGGTAAACGCTCTTTAATAATTTTTGCCACTTCATCGGCACCACCAAATTCATCACCTTCGGCAACTACAATTAAATTCACCAGTTTATGGCGGCGTTCCTTTTCTTCCAGCGCTTTTATAATATCATTGATGATGGTTTTTCTTTCTGGTATCAAAATATTTTCTGCACCTGTTGCAATGCCGCTGTGCAATGCAATATAACCGGCATCACGGCCCATAACTTCAATTATGAATAAACGGTCGTGTGCATCTGCAGTATCCCTGATTTTATCTATTGCTTCCACCGCAGTATTTACCGCAGTATCAAAACCAATGGTAAAATCTGTACCGGCAATATCTTTATCAATGGTGCCGGGCAAACCAATGCATGGAATATCAAATTCATTGCTGAAAGTTTGGGCACCTCTAAAGCTGCCATCGCCACCAATGATTACCAGGCCATTTATACCTAATTTTTTTAAATTGTCGTAAGCTATTTTACGGCCTTCGGGGGTAAAAAATTCTTTGCAACGGGATGTTTTTAAAATAGTACCACCACGTTGTATAATGTTGGCCACGCTCTTACTTTCCATCCTAAAAATATCATTTTCTACCATGCCGCTATATCCTCTCATAATGCCGTACACTTCAAGGCCATTATAAATACCGGCACGTACTACTGCCCGTATGGCAGCATTCATGCCCGGACTATCGCCACCTGAAGTTAAAACACCAATTTTTGTCACTTTCTTTTCCATGCGCCAAAGATAAGTTAAACACTTCATTTTTTTATGTGTGAAAACGACACATTAAGCTGTAGTACTATTTTGACATAATTATTAATATTTTGTTATTATTAAAGTAAAGGGAAATATACCCTGCAAATGGTATGTTACTACTTTTTATACAGGGTATATTTAGTAAAAAATTTTTATTATGAAAAAAATTCTTGTCTTTTTAATGATGGTATTTTTTGCCAGCCGTTGCATGGCGCAAGACCAAACTAAAAAAGATCTTTTTGCTTTTACTATAACCAACTACATTGTTTCGGTAAATGATAGTATGGTTATTGTGCAGGTAGAAATGCCTGAAGAACCAAAAAATATTTTGGAAATGAAAAAACTGGGCCTTTTAAAACATAATTTTTCTAATGCGCCAGATGATACTGCCTCAATAGGCGTAGGGAAGTGCCAATTAATAAAAGGGAATTACTATTATTTTGGGTTGCACTTGAATGAGAAAAATAATTTGCCGAAGGGAAATGATGTATTATATGTTTTTACCGATTACCCTGCAACATATAAAGGAAGAATTTATGGGCTAATAAGAAATGCCATTTATCTAACACATGTAACCGAAAATAAATTTTATGAATTTGGCGATGCCGCTTTGCTGGATGAAAACAAAGAAAATAGTTTGATAGACTCGTTGGTAGCTGATATAAAATACACGGCTACCCAAATGTTGCATCAGAATAATAATCAAGACCAAATAATTAAAGGGGGTATATTTAATGGTAAAAAATTATTTGCAGCTATGCAAACCATTACCAGAGATTATGTAAAATTATTTTTAGATTATGTAATTGCAAGGCCCAAAAAATATGCTGGCAACAATTGGAAAGTATCTGAAACAATGGCCACCTGGATGATAAATGAAACACCTACTGTAGCGAAGCAATAGCAAAATGTTATCTTAGCAAAAAGTATTAAATAACTAAGAGATGAAAATTCTTATAACGGGTGTAAACGGATTTTTGGGTAATTATTTCATTGAACAATTGCTTAAAAGCGACCATAAGGTAATTGCAACCAACAGGGGACAAAGCAAAGTTGATTTTAGCCATGAAAATTTTATTTATGAAGAAATGGATTTTACAGATGTCGCACTTGTAAATGCCATTTTACAAAAACACCAACCTTCACATATCATTCATTCCGGAGCTATGAGCAAACCTGATGATTGCGAAAAAAATAAACCACTTGCCGATAAAATTAATATTGATGGCACAGCCATTATGTTGCAGGCCGCAAAAGCAATTGGCGCCGGATTTTTATTTATGAGCACCGATTTTATTTTTGACGGAGCAACAGGAATGTATACTGAAACAGCTGTTGCAAACCCTGTAAATTATTATGGCGAGACAAAAGTAAAAGCTGAAGGATTAGTAACACAATACGAACACAACTGGAGTATTGTAAGAACAGTATTGGTGTATGGAAAGCCTTACAACAAACGTAATAATATCTTGACTATTGTAAGAGAAAAATTAGAAAATGGGGAAAGTTATGATGTGTTTAACGACCAGGTACGTACACCAACATACGCCGAAGACCTTGCCAAAGCCATTGTTGCTATAATAGAAAAACGGGCCACGGGTATTTATAATATTTGTGGCAGAGATGTGCTTACTCCTTATGATATGGCTGTTGCAACTGCAACCTATTTGCAACTTGATGCGTCTTTAATAAAAAAGATAACAGCAAAAGATTTTGTGCAACATGCAAAGCGGCCACCAATAACCGGGCTTGATATCAGCAAAGCAAAAAAAGATTTAGGTTACGAACCAATAAGTTTTAAAGAAGGATTGAAAAGAACTTTAGGATAGGAAAGATCTGTCTACATTTCTTTTTGTAATTTTAAAATCATGAAAGCCAATCCACTACTACACATTACCATTCCCCGGCCATGCACTCAAAATTGGGATGCCATGGGCAGCATCGGTAATGGAAGGCACTGCAACCAATGCAATAAAGTGGTGTACGATTTTTCGCAAATGAATGATGATGAATTGCTGCAATTCTTTAAACAACAGGCCACAATACCGTGCGGCCGTTTTCACAATTCACAATTGAACAGGGATATTTTACCGACCGTATCAAGAAAAAAATTATTATTTACAAGATTTAGTAAGATTGCTGCGGCGTTGTTTGCAGTGTTGAGTTTTAAATCATTTTCTTCTACTGCAAATAATAAAAATGGAATTCCTGCTGTTGCTTTGGATGCTAATTATAAAAATAGTTTTAAGAGGGGAAATGATAAGATTGTTATATCCGGAACGGTAAAAGATGTGCATGCAAAACCAATTGAAAAAGCAGTTGTAATGTTAGATTCGGTGCAAATAGCCATTACAGATGCAGAGGGAAGATTCAATGTTGAATTGAAATCCATAACTTCAGAAAGTCATCATCTTTATTTTAGTTATGGGGATTTGGTTACCGTTGTTCGTAATTATCATCCTGCTATGTTATCTACCAGTTATGATATTGATCTTTACAAAGCGGAAAACATAAGAACGTTGGTGCTTATGGGAGTGCCTGAGATGCCAAGACGCTTGGATTTACCAGTTCTATCATTTAAAGAAGGTATATCTAAATTAAATACAGACAATAAAGCGATGCTGGCAGTTATTGCCGTAAAAATGAAGAACGCTCCATTAGTAAATGTTACAGTTGCGGCATATCCAGATGTTTGTGAACATAAAGGACATGTGTTTTTTAAAAGGGTAGAAAATATCAAAAAATACCTTGTTGAAAAGGAAGGTATCAGTCCCGATAGAATTACAACCAATTGCGAAGTTGGGGGCGGCGACAGAAATACAGTGGATATAAAATCAGACAATTAACTTTATCATTTAATCATTGCATGCCTTTTAACTATGGATTCTGCTATAGATTATTTCCCTATCTTAGTAATAAAAAGATATGAAGCTGCTCTTGCTCGCCACTACTTTAGCTTTTACAAGCAATCTTACCGCTCAACTCAATTATCCGGCCACAAAAAAAGTAGATCAAACTGATGATTACTTCGGTACAAAAGTAAACGATCCTTATCGCTGGTTTGAAGACGATAAAAGCGAAGAAACCAAGGCATGGGTGACAGCAGAAAATAAAATCACTTTCGGGTATTTGGATAAAATACCTTACCGTAAAAATTTTCAGGATGCCATCGAAAAAGTATTTAATTATCCCAAATACGGAGCACCGTTTCATAATAGCGGCTGGTTTTACTTTTATAAAAATGATGGTTTGCAAAACCAATCGGTATTATACAGGCAAAAGGGTTTGGATGGAAAGCCTGAAGTATTGATTGACCCTAACCAACTTAGTAAAGATGGCACTACAAGATTAGCCGTGTTCAATTTGTGTAAAGATGGCGCTTATGCAGTTGTTGGTTTAAGCGAAGGCGGCAGCGACTGGCAAACTTATTATGTACGTGATATGGCTACAGGCAAAAATTTAGCCGATAAATTAGATTGGGTAAAAGTAAGCGGAGTGGCCTGGGAAAAACATGGTTTTTATTATAGCCGCTATCCTGCACCCGAAAAAGGCGCCAGTGCATTAAGTGGAAAAAATGAAAACCACCAGGTCTGGTATCACAAGGTTGGTACAGCCCAAGCAGATGATAAATTGATTTATGAAGATAAAAATAATCCGCAGCGTTTTCACCAGGCTTTTACAAGCGAAGACGAACATTTTTTATTTTTAACGGTTAGCGATAGGGGAAAAGGATTGGATGGCAACTCCTTATATGCAATGGACCTCACCAATGACCAAAGAAAATTTTATCCCATTGTAACCGACATTACTAACGATCATTACAGCCTTGTTGAAAACACTGCCGAAAAATTTATATTAAGAACAAATGCTGGTGCACCCAATGGCAAAGTAATAGCAGTAAACATTAAAAACCCTGATATTAAAAAAGCTATTACCATTATACCGGAACAAAAAGAACCGCTTGAAGCCGTTAATACAGGTGGCGGAAAATTATTTGTAGATTATTTAAAAGATGTGAGCACTGCTACTTATGTTTATAGCCTTGATGGAAAAAAACTGGGCGAAGTAAAATACCCGGCATTAGGCAATGGCGGCGGCTTGGGTGGCTATCGTGATGATAAATTCCTGTTCTATGTATTTACCTCTTTTACTTTTCCGCCAACCATTTATAAATATGATATTGCCAGCGGCAAAAGTGAAGTATTCCGCAAACCGGAAGTAGCTTTTAATCCTGCTGACTACGAAACCAAACAAGTGTTCTATCCTTCAAAAGATGGTACAAAAATTCCCATGTTTATCATCACTAAAAAAGGTATAAAGAGGGATGGTAATAATGTAACCATGTTGTATGGTTATGGCGGTTTCAATATTAATATGACACCGGGATTCAGCGCCACTTTGCTGCCATTTTTAAATGCCGGTGGCGTGTATGCGCAAGCCAATCTGCGTGGCGGCGGCGAGTATGGCGAAGCCTGGCATAAAGCTGGTATGCTCTTCAACAAACAAAATGTATTTGACGATTTTATCGCCGCAGGCGAATACCTGATTAAAGAAAAATATACCAACCCAAAAAGGCTTGCTATAAGAGGCGGCAGCAATGGGGGCTTATTGATTGGTGCAGTAATAAACCAGCGCCCAGATATGTTTAGGGTAGCTATTCCGCAGGTAGGCGTAATGGATATGTTGCGCTTTCATAAATTCACCATTGGCTGGAACTGGATAGCCGATTACGGCAGCAGCGAAGCAAGTGTTGAAAGTTTTAAAAACCTCTATGCTTTTTCGCCTTTGCATAATATCAGTAGCACGGCTAATTATCCTTCAGTATTGGTAACAACTGCTGATCATGATGATAGGGTAGTGCCTGCACATTCGTTCAAGTATATTGCGACATTGCAGGAAAAATATAAAGGGCCTAACCCAATCTTAATCAGGATTGATACCAATAGCGGACACGGCGCCAGCAATACTAAAAAGAATATTGAAACTACAGCAGATCTTTATTCCTTTGTTTTTTATGAAATGGGGGTGACGCCTGTGTTTTAATATTTACTTAAATAATTAAAGAAGCCATATGCTGCAGCGTATGGCTTCTTTTAATTATATGCATCTTTAGTATATTTGTTACAGTACTTAATTTTCGATAGAAAATTCCTCTGCGCCCTCTGCTTCTCTGCGTGCCAAATATTCTCAATAGATATTTTTACATTCTTTCCGGCACAGCAACACCCAGCAATTCCATACCACTTTTAATTATATTTGCCGTCATAGCTGCTAGCTGTAAACGCAGTTGTTTTTTGGCTTCGGTTTCTGCATTGACAATAGAATGTTCGGTATAAAACGAACTGAATGTTTTAGCAATATTAAAAACATAGATGGCAATGGCAGATGGATTCATTTCCTCCCCAGCCTGTTTGATGATAGTACCATATTGTTCCAGAGCCACAATCAGTTCCTTCTCCAGCGGCAAGAACCCAATTCCTAGTTCCAAAGCCCCAGTTACTTTTTCCTTTCTCAATATGGATTTTATCCTTGCATGATTGAATTGTATAAACGGCCCGGTAAAACCATGAAAATCGATACTCTCTTCAGGATTAAAAATCATTTTCTTTTTTGGGTCAACTCTAAGCAAGAAAAATTTAAGTGCACCTAAACCGATAGTGTGATACAGTTCTGTTAATTCATCTGTTGTAAAATCTTTTACCTTGCCCAGCTCTTCAGTTTTTTGCTGCGCCACTTTTTCCATTTCGCTTACAATATCATCTGCATCTACCACAGTACCTTCACGGCTTTTCATTTTGCCGGTAGGCAATTCTACCATGCCATAACTTAGATGATAAATATTTTCAGCATTGGGCAATTGCAATTTTTCAGCAATCAGCTTCAGCACTTTCATGTGGTAATTCTGTTCGTCGCCAATTACATAAATGCTGCGGTCAATTTTATACTGGTTGTATTTTTCTATTGCAAGGCCAATATCCTGCGTCATATAAACAGATGTGCCATCTTTACGTTGCACAATCTTTTTATCCAAGCCATCAGAAGTTAAATCAATCCACACGCTGTTATCATCTTCTTTAACAAATACATTTTTTTGAAGGCCTTCCTCTACGGTTTTCTTGCCCAACAAATAAGTTTGACTTTCGTAATAGGTCTTGTCAAAATCGCTGCCGATGTTTTTATAGGTGATATCAAAACCTGCATACACCCAACTGTTCATCGTTTCCCAAAGCGATATTACGTCAGGCTTGCCCGCTTCCCAATCAAAAAGCATTTGTTTTGCTTCTTTCATTATGGGAGTTGCTGACCTTCTAATTTCTGTAATGTCATCATCAATTTTAATAATCTTTTCCTTATTTTTTTCTTGGCTATCTGTAAATAATTGATGTCTTTGTTTATCTAGTTCAATTACTTTGTTCTTTTCTTCCTCGCTATAATGACTATAATCATTAGAATTCTCTTTGCTAACTAAATCAAAAGATTGTTTTTTTAATTCTTGTTCAAACTTTACATAATAATTACCTACTAAATGGTCCCCCTTTACGCCAGTAGATTCAGGAGTTTCTCCATTTCCCCATTTTTGCCACGCAATCATGCTCTTGCAAATATGAATGCCCCGGTCATTTACGATGCAGCTTTTTATTACTTTGTAACCATTGGCTTTAAAAATTTCTGCAACACTCCAGCCTAAAAAATTATTTCTTAAATGGCCCAGGTGCAAAGGCTTGTTGGTGTTTGGCGAAGAATATTCTACCATCACTTTTTTGCCGTTGGTTGCTTTTTTGCCAAAGCATACATCGTTATAATTTTTTGATAATACTTCCAACCAATACCCATCAGCAACAGTAAGGTTTAAAAAACCTTTTATGATATTGTATTGTGTAAACAGGGAAGGATTATTTTCAATAAGGTGCTTGCCCAATTTATTGCCAATATCTTCCGGCGAAAGCTTTAATGACTTTACCAAAGAAAATAAAACAACGGTATAATCGCCTTCAAACTCAGGCTTGGTCTGATTGACCTGAAAATCTTTTTCTGTAAATGATTGCCCATATAAGGAGGTTAAACTTTCTACAGCGCTTTGCTGCAACTTTTCTACTATTGACATGCTGCAAAGATAATTGACAATAAGCAATAGGCAATGGGCAATGGGCAATAGTCGATTGGCAATAGGCAAAAAATTAGGCACTGCCTCAACAATCTAAAGCCGGAATATGTGTACTCAGAGAACAAGTAATTTTATTGCCAAAATCGAAAATTCAAAAAAAATAGTTATTATCTTTAATTCTATGAATAAAGAACTAAAAAGTGCATTAGGTACTATAGGTTTAGGTTTCTTGTTGATAGTATTAATAATACTTGCATACCTTTTGTTTCTTATTGCAGGTGGATATATCTATTTTACTTATTTTGATTGATGAAAAAAAGTAGGCATAAAGCCTGCTAAATAATTTTTGTTTTGGCTACACATTCACCCTAAAACCGGCAATCTAAAATTCCCAATTCCTGATTCCTAATTTCCAACCCCTCACTTACTAATAATCTTTATCTCCACCCTTCTGTTCAATGTTTTTTCCTGTTCATTTTTTTCGGGATAAGCATACAAAGGATGGTTATGCCCAAGCCCAACATAGGAAAGCCTGTTTATCGCAATACCATTTTTAATAAGGTACTCCATTATGGCTTTTGCTCTTTGCTGCGAAAGATCATTAGTGCCGGTTTCTTCGTCTAACCCATCTACATCACCTGGCAGGCAGCAAATATGGCCTTGCACTTCTATCTTTAAATTGGGGTTGTCTTTCATTACTTTTAATAATTCTGTCAACACAGGAAAACTTTCTGGCAATAGCTGGTGCCTTGCGCCCACAAAATTTATGTTCTTTAAAACAAGATTAGAACCTAATTTGGTGGCAGTATCTGCAATTCGCTCACTTAATTTTCTTTCCGGTATACTGGTATCTTTTGGCGCTGCAACAGTTACCAATATTTCCACCCTTCGGTTTAACAATCTTTCTTCATCTGTAGCATTGCTGTTAAGTGGTTTTCTTTTGCCGTGCCCGATTGCGCTAGTAAATACTTTAGCTGTAAAATGCGGCGACAAATAATTTTTTACGGCTGCTACTCTTTGTTGGCTAAGCTTATCGTTGTAGGCATCATTTCCTATATAATCACAATGCCCATTGAGCTGGATTGATACAACATCCTGTAAGTTTTTCCCTTGCTCAATAAGATGGTCCAAACTTGCCTTTGCCTCGGAAGTAAGGATATATTTATTAAATTCAAAATGCACAATAAAATTGTTGCTGTCTTGTGCAAAACCAGGGAATGCCCAAAATATAAGGCTGCTAAGAATTATTTTTTTCATAAAAATGTTTTAATAATAGTTCGTTATCTTTTGGATAACATTCTTCAAACCAGTTAATACAGTCAATACAATTTACTGCAATAGCCTCATTGGCATAATGCACTAATTCATTGGGTATCCATGCAAATAAAAGCCTGCTTTCTTTTGTATTTGCCATATAAAACCATGTATCAATAGGAGGCATGTCATAAAGGTCAATAAGCCCCAATGATTGCATTTCTGATGCTCCGTCTACAACAGTACAGTCAATTTGTGAAACTAATATTTTTCCTGAACCAATGTTGTTCTTATCAATATAAACTACGTGTTGTTTTTTGTAATTTAATTGGTCTATAAATAGATCATTAATTATTTTCTCATCCATTGGGTCAATGGCCCATTTTGTTAAAGTACAGTGTTTAATGCCAGGTTTAATTTCAAATCCAAAATATTCAATTTCAAAATGGAACAAATGCTTGTTCTTGTACGGTGGGTTATAAGTTCTACAAATTGCAGCATTGTCTTTGTTATTGTTTGCAATTTGCAGGTGACAATATGCCTGTGTTAATAATAAATTATCGGCGAATATATTTTTATCAATATTTAGCATAGCAGGGGCGTTAAATGACGGCGTCGGACGGCTAAATTAATGCAATACTTTTTTCAAAATAAAGTTTTAAGAATTGATGAACAAAGACAACTTCAAAGGGAAGCAGTTAACCGAAAACTAAAAACTGAAAACAGGAAACTGTATTTCCTTATCTTTGCACACTTTTTTACAACTATGATAAGTGCAAATAATATAACGCTGGCCTACGGCAAAAGGGTTTTGTTTGATGAAGTAAACATCAATTTCACAAAGGGGAATTGTTATGGCATTATCGGTGCCAATGGTGCCGGTAAATCTACCTTTTTAAAAATATTGAGTGGAGAAATTGAACCCAACAAGGGTACGGTGGACATCACTCCAGGCGAACGCATGGCGGTGCTGAACCAGAACCAGTTTGCGTTTGACGAGGTTACCGTACTGAATACTGTAATGATGGGCCACAGTAAAATGTGGAAAGTGATGCATGAAAAAGATGCCTTGTACGCTAAAGAAGATTTCACCGAAGCAGACGGCCTTAAAGCCGGTGAACTGGAAGAACAATTTGGCGAAATGGGCGGCTACACTGCCGAAAGCGATGCTGCAACCATGCTGGCAGAACTGGGTGTGGAGGATGAACTGCATCAAAAATTAATGAAAGATGTGGCGGCAAACATTAAAGTAAGGGTGTTGCTGGCACAAGCCATCTTTGGTAATCCTGATATTTTACTGCTCGATGAACCTACCAATAACCTTGATGTGGAAACCATTAGCTGGCTGGAAAACTTTTTGGCCGATTATCAAAACATTGTGTTGGTAGTGAGCCATGACCGTCACTTTTTAGATGCAGTTTGTACACACGTAGCGGATGTGGACAAGAACAAGATCAAGATCTACACCGGTAACTATACCTTCTGGTACGAAAGTTCTCAATTGGCGGCCAGACAGGCAGGTGATAAGAACAAGAAGATGGAAGAAAAGAAAAAGGACCTGTTGGAATTTATTGCACGATTCAGCGCCAATGCATCAAAAAGTAAACAGGCAACATCACGTAAAAAAGCATTGGATAAATTGGTGTTTGAAGATATTACGCCAAGCAGCAGGAAATATCCCGGCATCATCTTCAAACAGGAAAGAGAAGTGGGCAATGAAATTTTGAAAGTAGAAGACCTTACCAAAACTGTAGAAGGAAAAACTTTATTCAGCAAAGTACGTTTTGATATACAAAAAGGCGACAAGATTGCTTTTGTAAGCAGGGATCCATTGGCATTGACTACTTTCTTTGAAGTATTGAATGGAAAAATTGCAGCAGATAAAGGTACTTACGAATGGGGTACAACAGTTACTACCGCTTATCTGCCCAATGATAACAGCGAATATTTTACCGGAAGCAGTTATAATTTGATGGACTGGTTGCGCCAATACGTACCACCAGGAACTAAAGATGTGGATGAAGATTTCATCCGTGGTTTTTTGGGCAAGATGTTATTTACCGGCGATGAAATTTTAAAGAAGACCAATGTATTGAGCGGAGGAGAAAAAGTGCGTTGCATGGTAAGCAAGATGATGCTGCAAAACCCCAATGTTTTAATGCTGGATGAACCAACCAACCATTTGGATTTGGAAAGCATCACAGCATTTAACGATAGCATGATTGCATACACAGGTATTGTATTGTTGACCACACATGATCACCAGTTTATGCAAACTGTTGCCAACCGTATCATTGAACTTACGCCTAAAGGCATAATCGATAAGTTGATGACCTACGATGAATATTTAGCCGATGATAGGGTGAAGGCGAGCAAAGAAGAATTATACAGTTAAACAATTTGCATATCTGCACATTGTTGAATAAATAAATTTCGTTCATAGAGGAAATTGCATGTTTGCACATTTTCTCATTTGCAAATTTCTTTTCATTTGCCAAAAGACAAGATCATAGCATTTATAGATTTTTTTTATCCCCCGTTCCGCAAATTTATGCCGGAGCAAACTTTTCGTTATGCAGCTTGTGGCGGTACCAATACCTTGCTGGGACTTGCTGTTAATTATATCTTTTACGATTTTGTTTTCGACAGGAGAATACTCCATTGGGGCTTCTTAAGTTTCGAGCCTTATGTGGCGTCGTTAGCCATAAGTTCTGTTGTAAGTTTAATTACGGGATTTTTAATGATGAAGTACGTGGTATTTTTATCTTCTAATTTAAGAGGGCGTATTCAGTTTATAAGGTACACGGTATCATACGTGTTGATGCTGCTGCTCAATTATGTGTTGTTGAAATTATTTGTAAAAGTATTTCACTGGGAAGCATTTTTAAGCCAGTGTATCATTACCGTAATTGTAATTATTGTAAGTTATTTAAGCCAAAAGTATTTTACGTTTAAAACCAAGGCCGAAAACATTTCCCAATCTTAGTGTGTTGTCCACAGTAGTGAGCAAAAAATGTGAATTGTATTTATACTTTTTTAACCTAAAAAGTATAAATTGCATTAACAAAAAAATAGCCCCTCTATAGAAATAGAGCGGCTTTAACGATTGCTTGCTATATGAAAATCTTAAATTAGTTCTTGTTACTGTTTGCTAAAAGTCTTTTCAATTTCCTGCATTTGCCATGCAGTATTAATGATTGATTGTCCCTTTAACGATTGTCTGCTATTTCAACAACTCATCCTCTTTGGTAAAAGTAGGATGAGTTGTATTTTTGATAAAATTAACTTGATACTGCTTTTATTATGTTGAACTGTAAGATGAATATACAAAAGCCTTGCCAGTATTGAGTTTGATAACTAACAACAAATGATGCCCAACCGTTTTACAGATACATTATTTCAACTGGTCCGCTCTATGGAAAAGGCGGAAAAGCGGCATTTTAAGCTTTATATCAAACGCAGTTCGGGAAATGAAGACCTCAAGATTGTGGAATTATTTGACGCCCTGGATAAATTGGAGGAGTACGATGAAACACTTTTACTAAAAAAACTGAAGAGCATTAAAAAGCCTCAACTCAGTAATGTAAAAGTACATTTATACAAACAATTGCTGGCCAGCTTAAGGTTGTTGAAAAGCACTGATAGTATCGACCTGCAGTTGAACGAGCAATTTGACTATGCTCATATTCTCTATAAAAAAGGGTTGTTTTCTCAAAGCTTAAAGATTTTAGATAAAGCAAAAGAAACCGCCAAATCTAACCATAAAGTAAACTTTTTATTGCAGGCTATTGCATTGGAAAAAAGGATTGAAACGCTGCACATTACCCGTTCCATGCAAACCCGTGCCGAACAACTCTCTGCCGAAATAAATGAAGTAAACCACCGCATTGATACATTGGCAAGATTATCAAACCTGGCCATGTTGCTCTATAGCTGGTTCATTAAAAACGGCCATGCCCGTAATGAAAAAGATGAAGAAGGCGTAAAGCAATATTTAAAATTGCATTTACCAAAAGATGCCTGGGAGCAAACCGGATTTTATGAAAGGTTATACTTGTATCAAAGCTATACCTGGTATGCATTTATCAGGCAAGATTTTTTAATGTACTACCGATATGCACAAAAATGGGTGGATATTTTTGATGAAACCCCATTGATGATAAGGGTAGAAACAGGCCACTATATTAAAGGCCTGCACACTTTACTGAACGCCCATTTCGATTTACGCAATTATGATAAGTTTGATGTTGTATTGAAGAAATTTGAAAAATTTGCCGAAACAGACCGTGTACGCTTACACGATAACTTTAGAACGCAGGCTTTTGTTTATATCTACAGCGCCAAAGTAAACCAGCACAGTATGCTGGGAACATTTGCTGCGGGTGTAAAACTGGTGCCCGCCCTGATAGAAAAATTAAAAGAATACGAATTGTTTATTGATGAGCACAGGATAATGGTATTTAATTACAAGATTGCTTCTATGTATTTTGGTAATGGCGATTATGCAACCTGTATCGATTACCTGCAAAAGATCATCAACGAAAATACGGAAGTACGTAACGACCTGCAAAGCTATAGCCGCTTACTGCATTTGCTTGCACATTATGAAATGGGCAATTACGAACTGATGGAATACCTCACCAAATCGGTGTACCGCTTTATGAGTAAGAAAGAAAACCTTACGGTGGTAGAAGAGGAGATGTTTAAATTCTTGCGCAAATCTTTTCATGTAAGCCGCAATAAAGTACAGCAGGAACTGGAAGTATTTTTAGAAAAGATTAAAGCACTTGAAAAGAACCGCTTTGAAACCAGGACATTTGCTTACCTGGATATTATATCCTGGGTAGAGAGTAAAGTGTACCGTAAAACGATGAGCGAAATTCTGCAGGAAAAATATAAGGAGAGCAGGAAGAGGTGGTAGATAAGCTCACAGGGCTCTGTGAGCGGGCAACATTCTTCGCTATTATTTTTTCCAAGTCATCAACGCCCTCGCAATCATTCCTGCTCCTGAAACCACAATGCCCCAAAAAATAATATAAAAACCACCACCATTTTCGGCAAATTGATAAGAATAATAATTAATCGCCAAGCCACCCACAAAAAAGACAATACCCGTTATCAACAGCCCCAAGGAATTGTTATGGTCACGATCATCGTTCAGCACGTTATTGATAAGTGTTTTGGCATATGGCTCCTCTACTCCTTCTTTTTTCAAAGCCTCAACCATCTCCCGTACCGATAAACCCTCACCAATCAATTCCTTTGTTTTTTTATGTAGGTAATTAATATGTTCTTTTACGCTTCTTTCCTTCAATAAAAATAATACTTGTTTGCCACGGATTACTCAAATTAATACGGATTATTTGTATTTATCCGTAAAAATCAGTGGCTGTATTTCTTCTGCGACATCTGCGCTATCTGCCCACAAGGCTCTGTGAGCGGGCAACTCCCTGGTGGCAGAAACTCCACGCTGCCAATCATTCAGCCTTATCCATATCCATCCGCTAATCCGTCTTCTATTGGCTGTTTTTTTTTATGTTATCTGACAATTTTGCACCTTTTTCGCTATGGCACAATCATTGACTATTTCCAGTAAAACTCAATAAATTTTACAACATGGGAAAAATAATAGGAATTGACTTAGGAACAACCAATAGTTGCGTTTCGGTAATGGAAGGCAACGAACCGGTGGTAATTGCCAACGAAGAAGGACGCCGCACAACGCCGTCGGTAGTGGCTTTCCTTAAAAATGGCGAACGTAAGGTAGGAGACCCTGCCAAGCGTCAGGCCATAACCAACTCTCAAAACACCATTAGCAGCGTTAAGCGTTTTATGGGCCGCCGTTTTGATGAAGTAACTGAAGAAATTAGCCACTGGAGCTACAAAGTGGTAAAAGGCGACAATAATACAGTACGAATAGACATAGATGGCAGGTTATACACGCCACAGGAAATAAGCGCCATGGTATTGCAGAAAATGAAGAAAACTGCAGAAGATTACCTTGGCCACGAAGTAACAGAAGCGGTAATTACCGTGCCTGCTTACTTTAACGATGCACAGCGCCAGGCTACCAAAGAAGCCGGTGAAATTGCAGGCCTTACCGTAAAAAGAATTGTAAACGAACCAACCGCCGCAGCATTGGCCTATGGCCTTGATAAAGGTGGTAAGGACCAAAAAATTGCCGTATTTGATTTGGGAGGCGGTACTTTCGATATTAGTGTGTTGGAATTGGGCGATGGCGTATTTGAAGTAAAAAGTACCAATGGTGATACGCACTTGGGCGGTGATGATTTTGATAAAGTAATTATGGATTGGTTGGCAGATGAATTTAAAGCAGACGAAGCCATTGATTTACGCAAAGACCCAATGGCTTTACAACGCTTGAAAGAAGCTGCTGAAAAAGCTAAGGTAGAATTATCATCAAGCACAGAAACAGAAATCAACCTGCCCTATGTTACTGCAGTTGATGGCGTGCCTAAACACCTGGTAAAAAAATTAACCCGTGCAAAATTTGAAGCATTAGCCGATAAATTATTTGAACGTTGCTTAAAACCATGCGAAGCTGCATTGAAAGATGCCGGCATGAGTACTTCTCAAATTGATGAAGTAATAATGGTAGGTGGTAGCAGCCGTATTCCAAAAGTATTGGAAATAGTAGAAAAATTCTTTGGTAAAAAACCTAACCGTGGTGTTAACCCCGATGAAGTAGTTGCTGTAGGCGCTGCTATACAAGGTGGTGTAATGACTGGTGAAGTGAAAGATGTATTGTTGTTAGACGTTACGCCTTTAAGCCTTGGTATTGAAACCATGGGTGGAGTAATGACAAGATTGATTGACAGCAATACTACCATCCCAACCAAAAAATCTGAAACATTCAGTACAGCCAGCGATAACCAGCCTGGTGTGGAAATACATGTATTGCAGGGCGAGAGGCCAATGGCTAACCAAAACAAGAGCCTTGGTAAATTTAACCTTGCCGATATACCACCAGCACCACGTGGCGTTCCGCAAATTGAAGTAATATTTGATATTGATGCCAACGGTATATTGCACGTAACGGCTAAGGATAAAGGCACTGGCAAAGAACAACGCATTACCATACAGGGTGGTAGCGGCTTAAGCAAAGAAGAAGTTGAAAAAATGAAGAACGAAGCTAAAGCCAACGAAGCCACCGATAAATTAGAAAAAGAAAAAGTAGAAAAGATAAATGGTGCTGATAGCTTAATATTCCAGACAGAAAAACAACTGAAGGAATATGGCGAAAAGATACCTGCCGATAAAAAAGGTGCTATTGAAACTGCTTTGGCTAAATTAAAAGAAGCGCACAAAAATGCTGACCTTGCACAGATTGATACCGCCAGCGCAGAAATGAATGCCGCATGGACAGCCGCAAGCGAAGACATGTATAAGGCTACTCAAGGCGACCCTAACGCAGCAGCGGGTGCACAACCCGGAGGCGAACCACATAATGATGGTGCCCAACAGAGTAGTGGAGAGAGTAAAGTGGAAGATGTGCCTTTTGAAGAAGTGAAGTAATTTTTTATAATTATAATTTTTATAAGCCGTTCACAACAAGTTGTGAGCGGCTTTTTTGTAGGACGAACTTTGGAGCTTTAATGGGCTGCATTGGCGTCGCATTGGTGTACAGAGCATCTTTGATAAAATAGATGGAAATCAAAATGCAACTTTTTTACGACTGGCTACAGTAGGTTTATAAAATAAATCCCACATTTTTTATTGAAACATTTACTTATGAAACGTTTGCTGTTAATACTTATATACGTTGCTGGTATTATTTATACGCATGGACAAGTAGTGGTAGAATTTAGCAAGCAAAAAAAGAGAAGCAAAATCAGGGCAACAGTGCAATTTAAAGGCGCCTCTTCCAAAGCTGATACAATATTGCGGTCTTACTTGGAGAGAAATCTTAACGCTTCTACAGTAATTTATAAAAGCGTTAAAAAAGGAAAATATGTTGTAGTAGTAAAATATATTTTTTCTAAGGACGACACCTTGTCTGATATCTCCTGCGACAATGACCCGGGATACGGTATGTGCCAGGAAATAATCCGGCTTATGAAAAAGTTCACCATCTGGAAACCTGCTGCCCAAAATGGACGTAATGTAGGAACCTATCGCCACTAGCATCTGTCTTCCTGCGCGGTAAGGCGACAGGCGTCTACCAATCTTAGCGGTTTATAACCACGGCAGGCACTCTTAGAAAACTTTGCAACCAACTGCTTGCCCCGAAGTTCACCGCTGGTATATATTTATTATTACCACCCAAGTTCCGCAGTAACATATAATATTTTTATCTAAAAAAAATAATTGAAAAAAAATTGCGTAACTCAAAAGTTACCTATATATTTGTGTAACTTAAAAGTTACATAATATGAAAAAAGAAATCATCCACAGTTTTTATTTTTCTCAAACCCCGGAAGAAGTTTGGGAATATTTAACCAAACCCGAATTGATGGAGCAATGGCTGATGCCAAGCGATTTTAAGCCGGTTGTTGGCCACCATTTTCGTTTTACAAATCCAAACAACAGCTTTGTAGTTTGCGAAGTGTTGACAGTAAATCCCTTTACAGATTTGGCTTACGTTTGGAAAAACGATTGGGCAGTAACTAAAACGCCATACACCTCAAAAGTAACCTGGACGCTGGCGCCGATTGATGGCGGAACTCAATTATTATTGGTACACAGCGGTTTTGAATTGTTTAAAGATTTGATGGCACACAATGGTGGCTGGATGTTCCTATGCAACAAATTAGGCGAACTTTTAAAAGCGCCTAAAAAATGAGCACAGCAACCCTTGATGCCTTTCAGGTAATTGCCGACCCAAGCCGCAGGCAAATGTTAATGATGCTTAGCAAAAACAGCATGACAATAAATTCGCTTGCAGAAAATTTTGACATTAGCAGGCCTGCTGTTTCAAAGCACATAAAAGTGCTGCATAATGCCGGATTCATTTCTATTACAGGCATTGGCAGAGAACGCCATTGCGTTTTGAAACAAGAGGGCTTTGATGAAGTGCAGGATTTCATCAACTACTTTGATAAGTTTTGGGAAGGCAAACTAAAAAAATTGCAACTGATTTTAAACAACAAAGCAAAATCAAATTAAAACAAAATGACAAATCAAGATTTTACTACTGTAATCGAAGTAGCACAACCGCCCAAAGAAGTATTTGATGCCATAAATAATGTGAGTGAATGGTGGCAAGGTGAAATTACCGGCAATAGCCACCGGCTCAATGATGAATTTGAATACCGGATGATGGATATCCACTTTTCAAAACAGCAAGTTGCGCAAATGATCCCGGATCAAAAAGTGGTTTGGTTAGTTACCGATAGTAAACTCAATTCTTTTGCTGATAAAAAAGAATGGAATGGTACAAAAATCATTTTTGAAATTTCAAAGGTGGAAAATAAAACCCAACTGCGTTTTACCCACCAGGGTTTGGTACCAAAGTTTGAATGTTATGGTGATTGTTCAAATGCATGGGAAATGTTGGTACAGCAAAGCTTATTGAGTTTAATAACTACAGGAAAAGGCAAAAAAGTTTTTTAAAAAAATTAAAATGAAAAATATTACTGTAACTATTGAAGTTGCACCGGCAGCAAAAGAAGATTTTCAAGCTATTACCAATGTTGACACACTGGCGCCAGTTTTCTTGCGTAGCAAGTCGACTGGTGTCTATCAAGCTTAGCGGTCCAGGGCTCAGCAGAAAGGGTAACCGCGGTAAACTACCCCTAAACGCAAAGACTAGCCATCCCCACGTCCTTTAAGTTCAAAATCACCACCTTTCAATTCCCTATCTATTCGCTTCACTTAACCAATGAAATTGTTTTTCGGCCAATTGAAAATGGCGGCCCGATCTTTTAAGTGTTATATAAAGTGAATCGTTTTGATTTTTACCCCAAAGCTGTATGGTATTGCCATCGGGTACCTGGTACCGAAAGGTGAAGATATCATTGGTATCTTGCGGCAGCTTTGTAAAATGAATGATGGGTTGCAATGTATCAACGGTAAAATTAAAATAGCCACGGCCATATCGCCGCCTCAACAAACTATTGGCAGTATTGATGCTGCCCATGCCGTTGTTCTCAATAATCATATCTTTCCAGCGCATGCTATCCGTTAATAAAGGAGGGAAGGTGTCTTTGTTAACAACGTATGTTGTAACATCGTACACGCCGGGCTTAAAATCTTTTTGTGGTTTGAAGGCACTATTTTCACGGGAATATTGCAGGTCTTCGTAAAACGATTTACACAGCAGGAATACAACCCCCAGCTTTATAACGATCCTGCTTATACGCATCCATTTTTTGGTAAGCGGTTGGTTATAAACGGAACAACAATCCGCAGGTTTATTGAAAACAAAAAAGCAGGCCATTCTTCTGTATTCGTTTGCCACCAGGTATAAACACAGCAGCACAAGGTTCATTGAATATAGTTTTACAGGTATGTCGTAACACAGGTTCAGCATCATTACATTGATAAAAACGGCAGTAGCTATCAGCACACCCAGCGTAGCAGTACGCCTGTATAATAGCAACACCGCTACCAATACTTCCATTACACCTGAGAATACTTCGTAAGGAGTGGAGTAACCAATGAACAACCAGGAAAAACGCATGGGCAAAAAGTCTCCCAAAGGTGTTGCCAGCTGGCTGAGCATAGGGAATGGCATTTGCATGGCAAATACTTTGTTGCTACCATAGCTAAAAGCAATAAGGGCCAGCGAATACCTGATGAAGAGGCATAATAAATAATTCAGTTGGCGGTAGCTTTTTCTTTTCCTGTCTATCACCGACCATACACTTGCGCCAATACCTGCAATAGTAAGCATAAAATAATTAGTGGCCCATGCAAAGGAAGTGTCGCCGCTTCCGTTAAAAACTTCCTTTACATGTTTAATACCAAATACCTGGAAAAAATGTTCATTGCTTTTAACTACACACCAGTCAAAGGCCTGACCATAAAGATCGATGAGATACTTAATGCCTGGTATAAAATATAGGGAATTCCAGGGGCTGGTATATAAAATGAAATAGATAAAAAAGAAACGGAAGAATATTTTTTGCATCCATGTCCATAAAGTGTTTTGCTGCTGTAAGGTTAAGGTATCTGTCATAAAGCTGGTTTTGTGTATTAAATATATCAATAGTTTTTAAGGACACATTTTAAATGGGTAAGAATCTTCAAAAGAAAATCCATCGCAGCCTGGTTTTAAACTAATAGTGTATGTACCAGTACAAATGAAGTTTGTGTTATCCCGAAGCTTTCTGTAAAGAAATTGTGTTATTCAAAGACTAACGTACTTTAGCACAAATAAACCTTGTCTGCAATTTTTTTCAGGCTTCAAATTCATAACTATCTAAACAAAACAATGAGACGTAAAACCATCCTGTTACTCACGGCCCTATTTCAATTAACATTTGCATTTGCCCAATCCCAGTTAAGTACCGATACTTCTGGTAAGGTTTTTCCACATTGGAAAAAAGGGGAGATTCATGCGGTAGCAATAAAGAGTACAACTGACGATATTGCCGGTAGTAAGGACAGTAAATACATTACTACTTTCAATGCCAAATTTGCAGTAGCTGAAAAGGATACCAGCGGTTACACTACCGAATGGACTTATACCAAAGCCACTTTAGCGCCTGATGAAGTAACATTAGAGAATAATATTTTAGCCAATTTACTCAATACAAAATTGCTGATCAAACTTTCTTTAACGGGACGGTTTGTAGAATTAATAAATTGGGAAGAAGTTAAAGTAGCTGCAGATAAAGTAGTTGACAAATTAATAGCGGGCACCGAAAATAATCCCATTATGAATATGCAATTTAAAGCGGCCAAACAATTGATTGCTACAAAGCAGGGGTTGGAAGTGGCTTTGCTAAAACAAATAAAATTTTATAATCTATCATTCGGGTATAATTATAAAACCAATCATCCGCAGACTAACAAATTGAAATTTCCCAACCCGCTTGGCGGACAACCATTTGATGCCATTGAAAAAGTTTCATTGACCACACTTGATAATGCAAAAAGTATATGCGTAATTGAAACTGCCAAAAATATTGACGGCCCAACTGTAAAGAATGAAGTAATCGAATATTTAAAAAAAGTATTGAAAAAAGATGCTGCTACAATTGAAGTTGAACTTAAAAATGAAAAACTGGCGATTAATGAAAGTTCTATGCAACAAATCGATTTCTCGAAAGGCATTGTTCAAAAATCAAATTTTACAAGAAAAATGAATTTAGGTTTTCAAAACAGAACAACATCATTAGAGATTGAATCGGCTGATTAGTAAGAAAAAATTATTATCAACAAAGAACTGGGCAGTCAAGTTAAAAAACTTGACTGCTTTTTTATTTACTTTCTAGAAACCACTACTTCAAAACTTGCACTGCTGATCTTTTTATCTTTTTTGGTATTATACAATTCTATAGTTACCCTGCCCGGTTCATTTACATGAATAATGTATTCCCCTTCGGAAATTTGTTTGATAGTACCCTTCGATATGGATAGTTGCAAATCTTCTGACTTTACTTTTTTTAATTCTACACTTAATTTGTTATCTGCTCCTGCAATAAATGTGAAAGGTATTTTTGTGGAAAAACTAATATCATCGTCAAGCACCTGGAAGGTTACAGGTTGCCTTCTGTATGCATTAACCAATCTTCCATTTTGCTTTGCAGGTATCCATTTACCCGATTTTTCTATAACACGAATCACTTCATCTTCCATGCCATAACCAATTTGTGTTTCGCCATGGATGTCAGTAAGCTCGCCATCTTTTGAAACAATAAATCTTACTACAGTGGTATAATAACCAAGTGGCGCACCATTCTTTTCACCTACATTAGTCTTTAAGTTTTTCACCAAAAAATTTTTCCAGGCATCAAGTCCACCGGGAAATGCAGCCTCTACTTCCACTTTGGAAAAAATTTTGTCCGCATCAATTTTTGAGGAATCAGCAGGAAGTTCAACTTGTGCAAAACCAATTTTTGCAAAGCCAATTACAATAAGCAGTAAGCATGTTTTTACAGTGTACATGTTGTTAATTTTTTGGAAAGATAAAATATTTTGAGATTCAATCTTCACAAATGCCGGTCTTCCAATGCTGCCGCAGGTATCTGCTGCAAACTTCGCTATCGTCTTTTCTTTCACAAACGATGTATAAACAAAACTCCAATGTCATACATTTGCTATTGCCTGTAAAATCAACAACATGAACGCTGCACTATGGATAATACAAAGCCTCCTGGCCGCTTTCTTCCTAATAACGGGTTTTGGAAAACTAAGCAGCAGCAGGCAGCAACATATAAAAGATGGGCATATCAAGCCTGGCGCCTCTCTGCTTCCTATCAGGATACTTGGTATTCTTGAACTGTTAGGTTGTGCAGGTATTATATTACCATGGCTTACAGGCATCGTTCCTGTACTCACACCAGTTACAGCCGTTTGTTTTTGCTTTGTGATGGCGGGGGCCTTGGTAGTGCATATTCAAAAGCAGCAATATAAATTTCTGCCTTTACCATTGACTGTTATTGCGCTGGCCGCAGTGGTGGCCTATTATAGGTTTGAGACTGTAGCGGTATCGTAAATAAAGGAAGTGTAATGTTTAAAACCTAAATGGATACTATAGCGGCATAGAATAAATTCTAAAACCCGGGTAGAAAATAATCCCAATCGTTTAACATGCTTGCTCAAATACATAGTTTATTATATGTTTGTTTTCAAATCCTTTTATGCAAAACCATCTACCTAAAACCGGGTTGCTTCCAAAGCAATTCAAACATTTATTTTCTGTTTACATTCTTCTCCCTGTATTGCTTTTTTTAGGTACTACTACCGCTAAAGCGCAAACGCTTAATACTGGAGATATTGCCGTAATCGGTCTCAACACTTCTTTTAATACCTCTACTACATCGCCTATTGGCCCGGATGAATTTGCCATAGTGGCATTAGCAAGCATATCGTCTGGAGCTAATTTTAAAATTACGGATAGGGGGTGGAATGGCACCACTTTGATTTCCACTAATACCGGGGATGGTGTTATGAGCTGGACTACAACTGCAAGTATTCCTGCCGGAACTGTTTTTAAGATAGCGGTTACGGCTGGTACCACACCGTCTTTAACTATTTCCCCGTCAACTTATGGTACGCCTGTAATAACAACAGGGTGGACTAGTACTACAGTGCCTGGTGCCATGGCGAATGTAGGCGACCAGGTAATCGTTTACCAGGGTAACGACGCTACTCCTTCTAATTTTATATATGGCTTAAATACCAGCAATAGCACGGTAACAGCTCCAGGCAACTGGCAAACAGGTTCCACTTCTGCACGGGATAGTGACTTGCCGCCAGACTTAACCAATAACAGTGCAATAGATGGTACCGTTCCTGCAACGGCTGTAGCATTTACCAATAACAGTGGTGGTTATTTTGCCAATAATTTTGTTTATACCGGTACTAAAACCGGGAACAAAACAACCTTGCTAAGTGCAATAGCTAACCGTGCCAATTGGACGTACACTACTACATTGACTACCACTTATGATTTAAATGTAGGCGGTGCCAATTTTACAACTTCCAATCCTGTATTTACCTTGAGTGTACTGACTGTTAATCAGCTTAACTTCAGTGGCAGTACCACAGCCGCAGGCCATTTATTGCAATGGCAAAATAACGGTGAGAATAATTTAATGCAGTACGTGGTGGAAACCAGTATAGATGGCCGCCTTTTTACAACAGCTGGCATTGTACCAGCTACGGGTGCACGCAATTACGAGCTTAATGTACAAGGCGCATTACAGCAACACAGTTACTATCGTTTAAAAATGCAAGACAGGGACGGCAGCATCAACTACAGCAATATTATTCTTTTGTTGGGCAAGGGTAATGCTGTGCAACTACAAGTATATCCAAACCCTGTAACTGATGTATTGAATATTTCAGGTGCAAATAAAATACTTCATGTACTGGTAATGGATATTTATGGCCGCAAGGTAATTGATGCCAATGGCAGTGGGATGCTTACCCAAAATATTGCGGTAAAGCATTTACCTGAAGGTACATATATGGTTATTGTCAAAACTGCAACAGACAACAATACTTTTAAAATTGTGAAGCAGTAATTACAGCATAAAATTTAATGAGCAGAACAGGGATTGTAATTCTTGTAGATCCGCCTCCGGGAATTTGGGGGCGGATTTTTTATTAATAACTTACCAAGCAAGCTATCTTTCAAATATTGTTTTATCGAACGGGTAACGTATTTTAGCATAACACAAACGCTCCCTATAATTATCATACCCAATCTTACCAGCATGAAATATTTATTTTTGTTCATCACACTTTATTCAACAACTTTAAAAGCACAAACCAATCTTAAATTTGATAAGCGATTTGTGGAGAGTGAAGATAAGTGGGTGGCTTTTGAAAAAAGCAAGGACAGTACTTATATGTACGGCTTTATTTACATTGATACGCAAGCAGGTTTGACACTTAACTACGAAGGTGTTTTTACAATATCAGCAAACGGCACTTTTATTCCTAAAAAAATTGATAGCGCCAATTTCAAGATAAGGCTTCAACCCAACCAGGTAAGAGTAGCTCTTATTCCCGAAGATAAGTTTACCGAACTTCAAATTCCTGCAATTCCCGAATGGTTAAAATTTTATAAAACCGATACCAATTCATTTGCACGGCTTTACCGCTGGGGATATTTATACAATGGTTGGGATGAATGTGCCAAGGGCTTAACCTATCTTGAAAAAGCAGAAAAAATAGATCCTGCATATAAAGGCTTAGCAGTAGAACTTGCATTTTCATACAATTGTTTGGGCGAGTTTGAAAAAGCAATTGCGGTTTTGCAAGATGCACTTAAAGCTAATTCCACTGATGCTTATATCAACAAAGAATTAATTTATGCCCAAATAAAATTAGGGCAATTAGACAAAGCTGCTGAAAACTGTAAAAAAGCTATAGCTGTATGCCCCGACAAATCTTATAATGGCGAAATCTGTTACAATCTATTGCACAATTACTATGAAAAAAAAGACAAAAAGAATTTTGATTTATGGCTGGCAGAAACAAAAAAATGGACAGCCGCAAATGCAAGCCTTACAAAAAGTATAAAAATAATGGAAGAAGACCTGGGCAGATAGTTTAATTACAAGCATGTTAACATGCACCAATCTTTATCTTTCAACAATACTTACCATTTCCAAAAAGTATTATACAGGCCAATATAAGTTTCTTGTTGCTGACCGCTGTTGGCAATAATTGCCGCAAGCGCTGGAGAGTTGGTGGTACTACCGTTTTGCGGCAAATTTAAAGTGCGAAGTTTAAAGTAAGATACGGTGTAGATAGCAAATATTTTAGCACCTAAAAATTTGAAAGGCGCTTCTGACACCGTGAGATTTATAAAAGGCTCAGGCGATATTTTTTCTTTCACATATTTTGTGCATTGCTCTTTACCGGTAGAAGTAAATGCAGCAATGATTACAGCAAGCAATAATGTCCATCCAAGGTAACTAAAGAACTTTTTCATTTGTGTTGATTTAAGGTTTGCTGTAAATGTAATTTTTTTTCTATGGATGTCAATACCATGCAATGGGTATTTTGCGCATGTTATTTGTTACTTTATCAATGCATTATATTTGTTGCCGTTAAACAATGTAACCATTCCATAGGCATTCATTGGGGTAATAATGTAGCCAATTCAACTTTTTTCCCTAAGGCCGAAAAGATACTTCCTTTATATTTTCTACGAATGAACATGAAAGCAATTTAAGCTGGCCGCAGTTTGGATTACTATTTCTATTAGCTAATATTGGGTTTATTGTTTTAACGATAATAATATGGAAATGGAACAGTAAACAAAGAATATTTGTAATGTAAATGTTAGATGAGCTATTTATTTTCTATTTCTTTTTTCTTTTGCTCTTTCTTTTTCTTCTCTTCAATCTTCACATATTTATACCCCGCATAAATACCAATGCATAAGGATTGAATGAAAAGAACAGGGCCAAAAGTTTTCCAGTAGATACCGAATATTTTGCCGACCCATCTAAATGCGATTGTGTTACCTCCTGTGTTTTCTTTATAATCATAAGAATCGTTCAATGCTTTGCCCACATCTACCAAGGGCATTTCTTCAATTACATAATGTAAAAGGTTAGAGAGCAAGGCTGCTCCTACAATAGCAAACAGCATATAAAAAAGATTGAATGCGCCCCGTTCAATTATTACAAAAAGAATAGCGATGCCCAATGTTAAAGGAAACGATATCACTAAAAAATCGAGTATTTCCTTCAGCTCAAAAACCACATTTTGAGCATGAACAGCGCTTTGAATGCCAACAATGATTGGCGATGCTATCAATTGCGGAAGCGAAATAAAAAATGCCAATGCTGATACTTCCTTATGCCAGGATGAATGAGGAGTTGGTGCCATAAAAATGGTTTGTAACAGTAAGATAAACTTTAAATTTCTTATTGTCAATAGGGTAGGTATTAGGCAATGGGTAATTGGCAATAAGCAATCAGAATCGACTACGAATAATGAACTATGAATCATCAACCATTACAGCACTTCTCCCTTAAGTTCCACTTCAATTCCAGGCATAAAACTATTTGAGGTATGTACAATTATCTTTCCATTAAAAACACCTTTTGCAACAGAGGGGTCAGCAGTTATTTCCAGTTCATTTTCATTTTTGTTTGGAGTATTTTTTACTGATACATTAATGCCTTTTACAGTTGCTTCGGCCGCAGTAACATGTATTGTCATATCTTTTAAACTGTTTGCCCTGATGATAACATATTTTCGTACATCCTTTACGTCTATGATCTGCCCAAGGTCAACTTTTGATGGCTCTATCCTAAAAGCAGGGCGTACAATTCCCGAAAGGGGAATCTTAATTTCTTTCTGCCTTGGATGATCGGTGGTTAATATTACATAATCGGATATCGGGCCAACATTTACACTGTTGTTCAGCTGAATATTTACTGCCCATTGGTTGCCGCTAAGGCCGGGCAGGCGTTGGGTTTCGGTGGCTTCTTTATAACTGACTGCAACGCCGGGTACGGCAGAAGAGGCACGTAATATTTTAAATAATGTTCCATCTGAGGATGCCACCACACAAGTTAGCAAAGCATCTCCAGTTTCGCCCTGCAATACAGAAAAACGGGCAAAACCAGGTTTTACTGTTATCCATGAAACTACAGTTGCCCTAATGGTTAATGTTAATTCGGGTTTATCGGCATCATTGGTGAGTACAGTAATATTTTTTGAAATTGGTCCTTCAAAACCGGATACATTTATTTTGGTATGTATCCTGCCTAATTTTCCAGGAGCTATTTCCTTATCAAATTCGGCGACGGTACAACTACAGGAGGCTTTTACATCAGCTATTTTTAGCGGTGCATCTCCTTCATTCCTTATTACAAAATCGTATTTAATGGTTTCATCCTGGTGAAAAATACCCATCTGCCTTACAGTTTCGGGTACACTCACTTTAGGTTGTGCAAGTACAGTACTGCTTAAAAATGCAGCAAATATGGGCAATAATATTTTTGCAATATTTTTTTTGTAGAACATAGGAGGTTATTATAACGATAAAGCTAATAAAATATTATGAAAGGGAGAGAAGTGGAGGCTTTTGTTTGGGATAGCGTTTTTAACTTAATCATAATGATGCAAACCTCAAACGAAAGCCTATATTTGTTATAGCCCTTCTTTTACAAAATAATCATCGCATTATCACCATTAAACCAAATAAAAAATGAAAGCCAACATTGGGATTACAGACAGCAACCGCCAGGCAGTTGCCAATGAATTAGCTAAAATTTTAGCAGATGAATATATACTTTATACAAAAACACGAAACGCACACTGGAATGTAGAAGGTGCTGATTTTTACGACAAACACAAATTTTTTGAAACCCAATTTGAGCAGTTAGATGAAAATATTGATGATACTGCAGAACGCATTCGTTCTTTAGGGCATTATGCACCAGCAACTTTGCAATCATTTTTAAGTTTAACGCACTTAACAGAGCAAAGCAGGGAAAAAAATGACAGTCTCGGTTTTATTAAAGAACTGCTGGTTGATCATGAAAGTATCATTATTCACCTTCGTGAAAATATCAATCGTTTTGCAAATGAGTTTGGCGACCTGGGTACAAGTGATTTTATAACAGGGCTTATGGAAGGCCATGAGAAAATGGCATGGTTCTTACGTTCACATTTAAAATAACTTATAACATAACAATGAAAAGGAATGCAATCTTACTTTTAACTTTTTGCACTTTGTCATTTGCAACATCATTTAATATTGGCACTCCATGGCATAAAAAAGCACAACAAATTCCCGGTAAAATTCAATGCGAATATTTTGATGAAGGTGGTGAAGGAATAGCTTATCATGATGCAGATAGAATCAACAACGGCAGCGGCAAACTAAATCCTGCCAACGGTAATTTTTTACATGAATTCCGCATGAAGGAAGCTGTGGATATTTCTTATACTAAAACAGAAGGTGTCGATGATAATCCGTATAATAAAATTGCGCCAGGCTCAAGCCAGTTATATGTTGGCTGGACTGTGCCCGGAGAATGGATTAATTATACCGTATTTGTAAAGGCAACGGCCAGTTACAAGATTGGTATAATGTACACCGCTAACGGTGATGGCAGCATTGCATTTGACCTGGATGGACAGCCAATAACAGCGCCACTGCAAATTGCTTCTACACATAATGACCAGGATACTGTTGCCTGGCGGCAATGGCATCACTGGAACAATACAGATTCGTTAACCACTATCAGAATTAAGAAAGGTATGCATCAGCTTAAACTGCACATTGTAGAGCATGGCCAAATGAATTTTGATTATCTTCAATTCAGTAAAATAGAGGGATAAAAATAAATGCAACTTCATTTAAGTACCATTATCATCTTTGTGAAAAATGTTGACCGGCAAAAATCTTTTTATGTTGATATTTTAAAACTTCAGGTGGTGGAAGAGATTCCATCGGAATGGGTGCTTTTAAAGGCAGGCGATTGCAATATAGCATTGCATAAAATTGGCGAACAATATTTGGGCGGTAATGAAAATGTCTTCAACCCATACAACAATACAAAAATTGTTTTTGAAATTGGTGGAGAAATTGAAATAGTAAGAGAAAATTTGCTTAAGCAAAATGTATTGATGAGAGCAATAAAAACATTTGAAAATTATAATTTTTTACTTTGCGACGGCGAAGATCCGGAAGGAATGTTTTTCAGTTGAAACAAAAGAAGAAATAATAGTTTTATAAAAATATTAAAATTGGGTAAATGAGAATAATCATTATTTTTTGTATTATTATTCTTTCTGTTAGCGGCTGTTCATTAAACGGCAAACTTACCAGCGAAAAGAACTTGCAAGGTACCTGGCGCTTATATGATATAACACCGATACAGGCTGACCCGAAAGGCGGCGATTCTTTTTCTGAAACTGCGACACTTAAAAAAATGGTTAAAGACGGGGATGTGCTTAGTTTTTTTAAAGATGAAAGCTATTATGAAATAAGTGGTGAGGGGAAATACAAAACAGGCAACTGGCATTTTACAGAAAAAGATGCATCAATAAGCTTTATTGATTCAGGCAAAGCAACCGCTGCTATAATGATGAAGATTGAAAAGAATGAAACGGGAAAAGAAGTTTTATCATTGCCTAACCCGGCAAAAAATTTGCTATTGAAATACATTAAAGAATCTGATCCGCTAAAAGAATTTACCGAAGATCCTTTTTATAAAAAAAATAATGAATGGCGTATCAAACCCTTACATGACGAAGATTCGTTGCAGCTTATAAAAAGATTGTCTAACTATATTAAGCAGCTGGCATACGTTTTAAAATCGGCAAAAGAAAGAAAGCAGGAAGTGGTTTCTTTTGAATATTCCCTTGGCCCTGTAAAGATTTATAATGGAGGAATTGGTGTTCATCCGTACGAAATTTTACCGGCTACATGGAAGAATTGTTTTTATAATGAGGCAGATGCTTTAAAAGCATATGGTATTTATGAAAAATACCTTGCTACAAGCAGGTACCGTGGTGCAGGTACAGGTGATTGGATTGAAGATGATTATAATATCATACTTACAATTTATTCGGGTATTACAGCAGCATTGCCTAAGGGAAATTAATACCGCTTTATATAAACGGTTGATGTTGGGTGCTATTTTATTTCTACCTTGTCATCATGAAAAAAATTATCCTTTCCACCATCACCTGCTTTTTTTATTTACTATCCCAGGCTCAAATAAAACCCTTTCACTTTGCATTTATTTCCGATACACATATTGGCTCACCCGACGGCAAGGCCGAAGAGGATTTGCAAAGAACAGTAGCCGACATCAATAAGAGAACAGACCTGGATTTTGTAGTAATAACAGGTGATATTACCGAACTGGGCACCAATGAACAATTACCCAGGGCAAAAAAGTTATTAGACGGATTAAAGATTAAATATTTCATCATACCCGGTAACCATGATGCTGGCTGGAGCGAAAGCGGTGGCGAAAGTTTTATTACCAACTTTGGCAGCGACCGTTTTACTTTTGATCACAACGGTATTCGTTTTATTGCCTGCGCATCTGGCCCTTATGTACGCATGAGTGACGGCCATATTCCACGTGACGCAATGAGTTGGGTAAAAAAAGTCTTGGATACCACTGCTGCAGCAATGCCTGTGATATTTTTAAACCATTACCCTATGGATAACCAGATGGATAATTGGTACGAAGTAATTGATGCATTAAAAAAGAGGAATACCATTTTAATCATGTGTGGCCACGGCCATACCAATAAAGCATTGGATTTTGAAGATATCCCTGGTGTAATGGGCCGTTCAAATCTTAGGGCAAAAAAAGATGTGGGCGGTTATAATTTTGTGGAAGTGAGAACTGATTCTATTTTATTTTCGGAAGTAAACCCAGTTAACGGCGTGATGAAAGCGTGGACGGGTGTAAAAGTAGAACGCCATAATTATAACAGTACAAAAAACTTTGCAAGGCCCGATTATAGTATCAACAAATTGTATCCTGCAGTACAATCCCAATGGACTTATGCATCTGAAGCTAATGTAATCTCCACACCAGCAGTTATTGAAGATGAAGTAGTATTTGGAAATCAACAAGGGAAGGTCGTAGCATTGTCCTTGCGTAACGGTAAAATAAGATGGAGCTATCAAACCAGCGGCGCTATTTATTCTTCTCCAGCTATTGCACAACATAGTATTGTTTTTGGCTCTACTGACGGTTACGTGTACTGCTTAAGCACTACAGGGAAATTAATATGGAAATATAAAGCTGACGCTGCTGTGCTTGGGTGCCCTGTTATTGAAGATGGAGTGGTTTATATTGGAGCAAGCGATCATCGCTTTAGGGCAATTGATCTAGTAAGCGGTAAAGAAAAATGGAATTATGCCGGGCTTGAAGGGCCGGTAGTGAGTACACCGGTTTTGCATAACAATGATGTAATATTTGGCGCATGGGATACTTATTTATATGCTCTGAATAAAAATACCGGTGCATTAAACTGGAAGTGGAGCAATGGTTCAAGTGTAAGGAATTATTCACCTGCTTCCTGCATTCCGGTAATACATAACGATGTTGTTTATGTTGTAGCACCCGACAGGTATTTATCTGCTATTGATGCCACCAGTGGTAAAACATTATGGCGCAATAATGAATCAACAGTAAGGGAATCCATCGGTATATCTGAAGATGGAAAATATATTTACGGTAAAACAATGAATGATACCATTGTAGCTTTTGCCACCGGCAACAGTATGCAAAAAGCTGCCTGGAAAATGAATGTTGGTTTTGGGTACGAACATGTGCCCAGTATGCTGGAAGAAAAAGACAATACCGTTTTTTTTGGAACAAGAAACGGTATTGTTTATGCCATTGACCCATTGCAGCAAAAAACGGTATGGGCCTATAAAATTGATAACAGTATGGTGAATACAGTAAATGTACTGGATAACAAAACGGTTGTGGTATCTACAATGGATGGAAAAGTGGTATTGCTGAAAGAGAAATAAAAATGCGTTCATATTATGACCATCATCACCTGGAACTGTAATATGGCTTTTAGAAAAAAAGCTGATTTGATTTTAAAATATCAACCAGATATTTTAATTGTTCCCGAATGTGAACATTTGGATAAATTGAAATTCGGTATTGACACTCCGGTGCCAACTGACATGCTTTGGTTTGGCGTTAATAGAAATAAGGGGCTGGGTATTTTTTCTTACAGCAATTTTAAATTTAAAAAACTAAGAAATCATAATAAGGAATTAAAAACAATTGTGCCCATTGCCGTTACCGGCGGAGCAATCGATTTTATATTGTACGCCATTTGGGCCAATAATCCCGATGATGAAGACGGACAATATGTTGAGCAGGTTTGGAAAGCCATACATCATTACGACAAAAAATTAAGCAAGCAAAATTCTATTCTTATCGGAGATTTTAACAGCAATACTATTTGGGATAGAAAATACCGTGCTGGCAATCATTCTAATGTGGTAAAGCGGTTGGAAGAGAAAGGAATTTTAAGTTGTTATCATTTGCACCATCGGCAGGAGCAAGGTAAAGAAGTGCATCCTACATTTTATTTGTACAGGCATAAAGACAAGCCCTATCACATTGACTATTGTTTTGCTTCTGCAAGCATTGCCCAAAAGATTGAATCGGTAGAAATTGGGGATCATGTTTTTTGGATGCAGTATAGCGATCATGTTCCCGTTATAGTAACATTCAACGATAACTGGCCTGATGTAAAATAAACTAAAGCTTATAATGCTATAACCATTATTTTTTTTATTTTAGCTAAACCTAAAAACCCTGAAATGGATAATCAAGCATCACCATCGCAACACACTGTAAAATCGGTAGCAAGAAATATTGGTGTTGGCGTAGTTACACCTGTACTGGCTGCAACAATCATTTATTTTTTAGGATTTAACCGCAGTGGCAGTAGCGAAGAATTTAAAAAGAAAAAAGAAGCAACTGTAAATGTTTGGACTGCAGCGATGCAGAATAAAGGGATACTCAGCAAGGTATTTATACAGATGGATCAGAATACGCCGCTCGATAAGGCTCGTGACAATGTAAATCACGAAGTAGATATTGCTGTTGATAATATGGAAAATATAAGGAAAGAACCCAATGCAGATCAACGGGTATATTCTTCCATTGATATTATAACACAACAAATAAAAGAGATTAAGCCAATATTTAGCACTTATACAGATGCTGTGCTGGCATTTTATGCAGAAAATCATCCGGACTCCATTCTAAAAGCTTTTGAAGCAGAAAAGCTGGAAGATTTAACTAATAAAATGCAGGCGCTTACTGCAAGAGATACTACAAGATTGAATGTATTTTATAATGGCCTCAATAAAGATTATAATATAAAACTGCCCTGGGAGTAACATGCTACCATTGTATTTTAAATAAAACTTGCCGTATTTTAATGAAACCATTTGTAGAAGAACTTGAAATTAAAAAGAACAATTTCAATAAAGGTATTTTTTTAGTATTTACAGTTTCCTGTATTGCCGGGTACTTGATTTCATTAAATAGAACAACCAATGACCAATGGATAATGCTGGTTGCTGTTTTGTTTTTTGGTGCCATATTTTGGGCTAACATGAAATACAGGATTTTGGTGGATAGGCACGGCATTAGCGTTAAAAATGTTTTTAGACCACAAATTATTTTATGGGAAGATATAAACAGGCTCAACTATGTAGTATCTTATAACGGGCATAGTGCAGCATTGAAACTGAATATATTTCATAAAGGGCCACAAAAAAAATTACAGCTATCTGTAAAGCAATTTAATAAACAAAAAATGCAACGCTTTTTTGAAATCTTAAATGGGCAATGCACCAATGCTTCCAAGAACGAACATTTTATTAAACAGGCAACTGGCCAAATGAATTGGAAAGACAAATTAAAAATGTATTAAGATATTTTCTGCAACTATCTTTCTTAAAATTCTTCTTCACTTCAATACAGGTATTTCTTTAGCATAAATTAATTGTGGCATTTGATTTGGCTTATGTATATCAAATCAAATTTTTATTTATGAAAAAAGTAATCGTGTTCTTTGCAATTTTTTTGAGTGGCTTTATGTTTAAAGCACAGGCGCAAATAAGAGTAAGTGTAAATCTAGGCATTCAGCCTGAATGGGGCCCTACAGGCTACGACCATGCTGATTATTATTATTTCCCAGATACAGATATTTACTATGATATATCAGGAAAAAGATTTATTTACATGGATAGGGGCCGCTGGTCTTTTGCTACTACACTACCAAGGAAGTATCGTAGTACAGATTTGTATCATTCTTATAAAGTGGTGTTGAATGAACGTAAACCTTATTTGCATAATGACGCAAATCGGGTAAAATATGCCTCATACCGGGGCAGAAAAGATCAGCCAATTTTACGTGACAGGCATGATAATAAAAATGACCGAAAAGATAATCACGGCCACTATAAAAAAGGAAAACATTAATAAATTACGCTAAATTTTTTGAACGGGGTGTTACTAACCTGGCCTTTATGGCTGGCAAATGTAACTCCCCGTTTATGTTAGTTACTTTACCGACACTGGCAAAAATTTTGACGTAGTTTTTGGGCAAAAATATTTATCGCTATAGATGAAGATGGTTTAATTAGTAACTTCGCCAACTAAAATTGTTTTTATGGAAGTAGAAATATTCACTTTATGCGATTTTGCCCAGGATAATAATTCTAAACTAACTATTGTTGGCACTTTTGATAGTATATACGCCAAACAGTTTCCGGTGCAACATCCAGCCTGTTCAGTTGCCTGCCGCTTACGTTTTTCGGCAAAGGAAATTGGAGAACATCATTTTAAATTAAGATTGATAGATGCCGATGGAAAAGAAATGATACAGCCTGTAGAGGGCAACATGAATATTCAAGGTACACCAAACGGACAATTGGTAACTATAAATTTTGTAGTGAATTTTAATCAACTGCAATTTCCAAAAGCAGGCAGGTATTCTTTTGAATTGTATTTAGATGATGATTGGAAAAGTGGCTTGCCGCTATTTTTAAATCAGGCGATTTGAGAAATTAATAGTTATTGGTTCGTGCAATTTTCGCAAATAATTCTACTAAGATGATTAAATATTTATTTCTGCCGTTGCTATTTATCTCAAGCGCTGCATTTTGCCAAAGCGGTAACGATGGAAAGGTTACAACAATTAAAGAAGCTAATGGCGAGGTAGTTACCTTGCCCGAACCTTTTGCTACACCATCGGTAAATAATAATTCAAAAGTTATTGGCTGGCCTCAAGGGAAAACACCAATTGCACCACAAGGTTTTATTGTAACAAAATTTGCTGAGGGGCTTGATAATCCAAGATGGATTTATGTAGCGCCCAATGGGGATATTTTTGTTGCCATGGCTAATACCATCAGCGATGGATTTACAAAGACTGCCGGTATTACAAAACCAAAAACGAGAAGCAGCAATACCATTTTGATTTTAAGGGATAGTAACGGTGATGGGGTACCCGAATTGCAAAAAGTTTTTTTAACAGGCCTTAATCGCCCGTTGGGTATGCTGATACTGGACAATAAATTTTATGTGGGCAATACCAATGGATTGTATATGTATCCTTATGAAACCGGGCAAACAGAAATGACAGCCGCAGGTACAAAAATTGTTGACCTGCCGGGCAGTGGTTATAACAATCACTGGACAAGGAATATCATTGCCAATAAAGCCGGAACAAAAATTTATATCTCTGTCGGTTCCAGCAGCAATGTTGCCGAACATGGTATTGCTTACGAAACAAGGCGTGCCAATATTTTAGAAATAAATCCTGATGGCACTGGCGAAAAAATTTATGCCAGTGGCTTGCGCAATCCCGTAGGCATGGGCTGGGCACCAGGTACCAACACTTTATGGACAGCAGTAAATGAAAGAGATGAATTGGGAGATGAGCTGGTGCCGGATTACACTACCGGCGTAAAGGAAGGTGGTTTTTATGGATGGCCGTATGCGTATTTTGGAAAAAATGCAGACCCAAGATTAAAAGGTGAAAGAATGGATTTAGTAAATAGTACCATTACACCTGATGTTTCTCTTGGTGCACATACCGCTTCATTGGGGCTTGTATTTAACGATAAAAATTACCTGACAAAGGCTTATGCAGGCGGACTTTTTATTGGACAGCATGGTTCCTGGAACCGCAGTGTATTATCTGGCTATAAAGTAGTGTACATTCCTTTTAGCAAGGGAAAACCTTCAGGGCCTGTGCAGGATTTTTTAACAGGCTTTATTGCAGATCTTGACGCAAATGCCGTGTACGGCAAACCGGTGGGTGTGGCATTTACACATGATGGAGCATTGCTTGTAGCTGATGATGCAGGTAAAACTATCTGGCGGGTAGCGAAAAAATAAGCTGCATGAAAAATTTCAACCCAAATAGTTTTATAATATCTCTTGTTATAATAATTGTGTTGATGGCAATAAGTTATTTGACTGCGTTTGCTGCAGATGATGGAAATGTTTCAGGAGGTATTTGGTTGCTTTTTTCAAAGCTGTTTTATGTTTTACGTTTTCCAACCCATACTTTATTTTGGCATTTCTTTTCAGCTAATCATACTTTATTTCTTGCAGGCCTTCTTATAAATTGCCTGTTATTCAGTTTTTTAATAGAGCGAATAATTGCCTGGTCAAAATGGCGATAAATCTCTTTACATTAACAGACAACAGGTTATAAAAAAACGTAGTATTAAATGCAGGTACATTTACTAAAAAAATAACAGGTTTTCACTCGTACACTGAAATTGCGTAGTCTTTACTTTTACAACGCTTATCTCTTAATCCAAAAACACCAGTTATGAAAACCTTTATTACATTATTCTTCGTTGCAATTATTGTTGTTTCTTGTTCCCGTTCTGTAACCATGCAGCAGGCTGCCAGTAATAGCTACAGAGGTGGCAGAAGTGTAAGATAACCTATACTTATATAGGTTTGGCTGCATGCAAGGCATAGCTTTTGTTAATACATAACAGCAAGTATTTTCATGTGCTTTCAAATCAATATCTTTATCCTGTTGGTATTTTTAAAATCTTGATGTTTGCATGCACAGTAGGCTATCTTTTATTATTGTAACTATTGCATTTTTTATTGCAACGCAGCAGCAGGCAATGGCGCAGGAAACCGGCAATCAGCAGGATACTTTTTTCCTGGCAAAAAAGCGAGGTTTGCTGGGGAGGCTTGGTAAAAGTATATCTACTTATACACCCGATGAAGCGCCAAAAAAAATCGAGAATCAATTCTTACAATATAAAGGAAAAATAATTCGCTCCATACAATTGGTACGGTTGGGTTTTGAATGTAGCATTTATGATACTTGCGATATCAAAAATAATTTTGGCGTTCGCATTGCCAATGAATTCCATAAAAATTCCAGGGAAAAAGTAGTTCGCAATAATCTTTTTTTTAGAGAGAGTGAAAGAATTTTTCCATTTCTGATGGCTGATAATGAGCGTTATCTGCGTGATCTTTCCTATATCCAAGATGCTAGAATTGTGGTGGGTTATGCAGAAAACAGCAGAGATTCTGTGGATGTTGTGGTGATGGTGAAAGACGTTTTTTCGCTGGGAGGCAAAGTGCAGATAGATAAACCTACAAAGGGCAGGATGATGATAAGTGATGATAATTTTGCTGGCACTGGCACAAACCTGTATGTTGGAGGATTTTATGATGAAGAAAGAACACCCAATAAAGCATATAGTGCAGGCATTACCAAACGTAATATGGGCGGTTCTTTTATAGATTGGACGATGGGCTATACCAGCTACGGCTCGGCATTCAGTAACAGCAGAAGAGAAGAAACCAGTTTTTATACCCTTTGGGAAAAACCTTTGGTAACACCTTACATTCCCAGTACTGGTTCGCTGCTGGCAGGCTATTATACCACCAACAATGCTTATGATACCGATTCGGCATACAATGCTTTTGTGCGGTACAATTATTACAATATCGATGGATGGATTGGATATAGTTTAGACAGCAGGCGCAGGCTATATGCAAGTAAAGAAATAAGGGTACATACATTTGCTGCAATAAGAGGGTTTAACCAGCATTTTTTTAATGTGCCGGATGTTTCCAAAACGGTATTTGATTATCGCTATACCAATTACATTGGCGCATTAACTTCCATCAATGTGTTTAAACAAAGTTTTTATAAAACCAATTTTATTTATGGCTTTGGCCGTAATGAAGATGTGCCCGAAGGTTTTAGTTTATCGTTGATTGGTGGCTGGGCAAAAAAGCAACAGCTTAAAAGGCCTTATGGCGGCTTGAATTTTAATTTAACCAATTTTAAAAACCAAGGCTTTTATAGCAATTATACTTTTATGGCTGGTGGCTTTTTTAATCGTAAGCGTTTTGAAGATATGAACCTGCTGTTTAATGTAGAACATTTTACAAGGCTGAAAAAAATAAATCCCAACTGGTACCATCGTACCTTTATTAATACAGGTATTGCTGCTCAAATAAACCCTTTATTGAACGCACCTTTGTTCATCAACAATGCTTATGGCCTGCCATATTTTAATCCTGAAAATATAAATGCTGATATTAGGGCAACAGCCAGATTTGAAACGGTATATTACAATACCCAAAAAGTACTGGGGTTTAAATTTGCACCATTTGCATTTGCAGATTTTAGTTTATTAAAACCCACTAAAGCAAACTTAAGTAAAAGCGATTTATATAGCGGACTTGGCGGCGGCGTACGTACTCGTAACGAAAACCTTGTATTTGGCACCATTGAGTTAAGAGGATATTATTTTCCCCGTACCAATGCAGATATGAGAGGTTGGAAAGTTCAATTAAGTACCAATATCAGGTTTAAATACCTCAGCACATTTATCAGGCGCCCCGATTTTGTAGATGCTAATGCCATCAATCAGTAAAGGGCATAAAAAAACACCCGCTTTAGAGCGGATGTTTATACTATCTTGAAATGAATTTACATTAAATCTAAAGCCTTTGCAAAAAAGGTAACATTAAAGGGAAGTACCATAGAGCAATAAGCGCCTATTGGAGACCATAATACAGCAAAAAATCCAACTACAGAAAGTAAGAATAATATCCAGAATAAGCCGGTGTTCTTTTTGGTTGTTTCCATTTCTTTTATTTTTTGCAAATATAAGGCAGATGTATTTATTTGAGGCTGATTTTCAGGCAAAAATCTTTTATTTTGCTGCGGTCAGCATCTTAAACCAATTTTTAATGTGTATTTTTTACATTTTGCCATAAAGGTTTTATATTGCTGCCTCTAAAGAACTTGTTTGCTGATGACTATACATTTTTATTTACGTTTTACCACTCACTTTGGACAAACTATATACGTAAGTGGCAACAACGATTTGTTGGGGAATGACAATTTGGATAAGGCTTTAGCAATTGAATACCTCAACGATCAGTTGTGGCATGGCAGTATTACTATCGACCCTGTAAAAGATTTAAGCACTATCCGTTACAAATATATTTTAAGGGAAGAAGGGAAAGAGGAAACTGTAGAATTTGGGGATGACAGAATTGTTGAATTGGACAGCACTACTACCGACGAAATGGTGTTTTTTGATACCTGGAACTATTCAGGCGACACAGAAAATGTTTACTTCACCCAGCCTTTTCAGGATGTGTTGTTAAAAACACCTGCGGCTATTTCAAAAATTACTCCTAAGTCAAAAAAGAATTATACCCATGAGTTTAGGGTAAAAGCGCCCATACTTAACCAAGATGAAGCACTATGTATTACCGGTTCAGGCGATGTATTGGGCAACTGGAGTACCGAAAAACCGGTACTGCTTACCAAAAATAAAACCTGGTGGAAGGTGAGGTTGAATCTTTCCAAAGAAACTTTTCCGGTAGCCTACAAGTATGGCATCTTTAATATCAAGAGCAAAAAATTTTTAAGCTTTGAAACAGGAAGCAACAGAACTTTAACCGGCGATATACAAAAAAGAAAGATTACTGTTTGCCACGATGGGTTTATCAACAGCGCTTATAAACCATGGAAAGGTGCAGGAGTTGCCATTCCGGTTTTTAGTTTGCGCAGTAAAGATAGTTTTGGTTCAGGAGAATTTACCGATATAAAATTACTGGTAGACTGGGCAAAAAAGACTGGCTTGAAATTAATACAGGTTTTACCGCTTAATGATACAACGGCTACGCATACATGGAAAGATTCTTATCCCTATGCCGCTATATCTGCATTTGCATTGCATCCCTTGTTTTTAAATTTAGAAAAAACAGCTGGCGCTTCCCATGCCGCAATAATAAAACCGCTGAAGAAAAAGCAGCAGCAACTAAATGCTTTGCCCGATATGGATTATGATAGCGTGATAAAATTCAAGCTATCAGCCATAAAAGAAATTTATCTGGCTAAAAAAGAATTATTTAAAGACGATACAGAATACTTTGAATTTTTTGAACTGAACCGCCACTGGCTGGTGCCATACGCCGCATTTTGTTTTTTAAGGGATAAATACAACACATCTGAATTCAGCAAATGGAAAAGCAATAGCGTGTATGACGAAAATGCCATTCAGCGTTTGGTAAGCCCTTCGCAAAAACATTATAATGATATTGCGGTGCATTATTTTACACAATATCATTTGCACCTGCAATTAAAAGAAGCTACTACTTATGCCCATAAAAATGGTATTGTGGTGAAAGGCGATATTCCTATTGGTATCTATCGTAATAGCGTTGACGCATGGATGGCGCCTAGCTTATACAATATGGATGCACAAGCCGGTGCACCACCCGATGACTTTGCAGTAAAGGGGCAAAACTGGGGCTTTCCTACTTACAACTGGCAAGCCATGCAGCAGGATAACTTTACCTGGTGGCGCCAGCGCTTTGAGCAAATGAGCAATTATTTCGATGCTTTTCGTATCGATCATATATTGGGTTTCTTCCGCATCTGGAGCATTCCCAGCAATGCAGTGGAAGGAATCATGGGCAAATTTGACCCTGCTATTCCTATTCATATTAACGAATTGTTTGAAAGAAATATCAGTTACGAATGGCACCGCTATTGCAAACCTTATATTACCGAAGGGGTATTGTATGAATTGTTTGGAGAAAATGTTTCTTATGTAAAAGAACATTTTTTGGATGGCTATGAATTAAAAAAAGATTTTGATACACAACGAAAAGTGGAAGCTTATTTTGCCGAAGCAGAAGATGATGATAATCCAATTAAACAGGGCTTGTATAATTTGATAAGCAATGTAATTTTATTTGAGCAGGAAGGTTCACAGGGGCAGCAATTTCATTTCCGTTTTGGCATGGAGCAGACTTTGTCTTTTAAAGATTTAAATTATCATTCTCAAAATGCATTGAAAGAATTATTCGTCAATTATTTTTTTAGAAGACAAGATGATTTTTGGGAGAAGGAAGCAATGCATAAACTGCCTGGTTTAAAACGCAGCACCAATATGTTGATCTGCGGTGAAGATTTAGGCATGGTGCCGCATTGTGTGCCTGATGTAATGCAACGCCTCGGTATTTTAAGTTTGGAAATACAGCGTATGCCCAAGCAATCTACCAGCGAATTTTTCCATCCAAATGATGCCCCGTACATGAGCGTGGTAACGCCCAGCACACATGATATGAGCACTATACGTGGCTGGTGGCAGGAAGACCGCAATAAAACACAACGCTTTTACAATACCATTATGGGCCGCTATGGCGAAGCGCCATATTTTTGCGAACCTTGGGTGAATAAAGAAATTGTAACTGAACATTTATATTCTCCCGCCATGTGGAGTATTTTTCAATTGCAGGATTTGATGGGGATCAATGAAAAGGTTAGGCGTGAAAATCCTGAAGAGGAGCGAATCAATATTCCAGCCAATCCAAACCATTACTGGAAATACCGTATGCATATTACTTTGGAAGAATTGTTGAAAGAAGAGGAGTTTAATGAAGAAGTGAAAGGGTATGTGGTGGGGAGTGGGAGGTAATGCGTAAAGGTATATGTGTAGTCAGAGAACAAGTATTTTTTAGCAGGCTTTATTGCCTGCTTTTTTATTTTGTATATTAGCTATTCCTAAAACCTTAAAAAATGATTTTATTATCCGTTTCAAACCTATCACTACTGGATATTTTTATAATCTTTATAGCTATCCCCATAGCTGGGATATTGATACTTAAACTCTTTATCGAAAAGTTTGAAAAATATTGGCATAAAAAAGATGATGATGTATAAAATTTCATTTACGGATTAAGAAATAATTTTGCTATTGTCTTGAGTACACATATACCTCCTCCAACCATGGGGCACCAGAAATAATTACTTATGAAAAAATGGTTCTACTGGATATCCCCTTGCTTATTGGCTGCATTATTTTGCCTGTATATAATTATTACAAGTTATTACGATATGGATCACTCGGGAGGTTGGAGTTACCTCGGTATTATTATTTTTAAGCCAGTCCTTTTTATTGTTATCGGTATTGATATAATATTGAAATTGCTTTTTAAACAAAAACCATATCCTATATGGATAATAGAAATTATTGCGCTTGTAATAATTTACTTCGTCCAGGTGGAGCAGTTTGTTGGGTAAAGAATTATACTACATAAGTAATCGTATCGACCAGGCTGGCAATATTTCCGCAAGGCCTATTCTAACAGCGATTTTAGAATATCGGCTTCTTCTTTTGTTAGGTATTTAAATAAGGAGTAATCTCGAAAGTCTTTATCCAGTTCCGCATCCCATCTATAAGATGTTTTAGTAAGTAAATCTGTCTCACTCTTAAAATCGTCAAGGAATTGAACTGTTATATTAATAGTTTGTTTGCTTGGCTTAGTTACAGGTGCTTCAATTTTGAATTCGTATTCTTCTCCGGGAATTTTATCGATTTTTTCTTTTATTACATACGTTGTTATTGCCTTAGAGAATGTTTTAATGTTTAAAGTTTGACTTAATTTTTTATTATTATTATAAATATTTCCTAAAGAATCAACCAGGATATAGGTATCCGGAAGATGGCTTTCACTATTTATACTTCTGGCAATTGAAAAATTGTATAGCGGACGGCTCGCTTGCTGTGCATTGATAATACAATAAGAAATGCTACATAAAATTAAAGTCAAAAAGAATTTTAATTTCATAATTAAAAAGGGTTAAATTTTCGTCAACATAAAATTTAAGCAGTTGCAGGACGCTTTGCAATCTTAGATGTGTGTGTCATCATCTTCTTCATTGATAAGTGTCCTGTCAGCCAGGCTGCTCAACTCTCCATCGTAATATAAACCAAATTGCCATTTTCATCAGTATCAATTACAACAAGCTGATCCGTTAGGTCTTGCCCAATAGAATAATCAAAAGTGGCAAATTGATCTTCACCTTCTGGAAAAATGCCCACACGTACCAAATGTAATTTTTTTAATAACAATTTTTCATGGTCTTCACTTTTGCTGTTACTGCCAATCAAATCTGCTAATTCATCTTCTCCTAATTCTTCTAAATGATGTTCTAAATAAACTTTTACCGTATCACAATCTTCATCTTCATAATCCTTAGCTATAATTTTTTTATTATTGATGTCGTGTATCCTTATGTTTTCAATAAAACTCTTAACTGTTTCTAACTTTTTTGTTTCAATTGTTTTAGCGTTAAAGTTTAAGTCTATTTGAATGGAAGTGCCGTTAAAATCAGTTTCAACATCATAGTATTCTTCCAATGATTCTGAATCTATAGTGCCGAAGAAAGGTAATTTGAAATTTGCCATGAAATTTTTTTTTGTAAGATACTGAGTTATCGAAATATATTTTTATTAAAATCGTTGCTATTTTACTCCCCCAAAAGCTCCAAAGCACATATTTTTATGCAACACTTCCACACTTGTAAAACCAACTTTCTTCATCAATTCCAATTGATAGGTCATTGATCGAGGCGAATCTTCCTTGGCTACATAATCCAATACTTTTTGGCGATATTCCTTACCACCAACTTCTTCCAAATAATCACTGTAACGTTCCCATGTATATTCATTTAAAGAAGGGATGTCTTGTGTTATCAAATCAGATATCATCAAGCATCCACCAGGTTTTAATAAACCAAACAATTTTGCAAAAGTGGTTTCCCAATCTTTATCATCACGCAAATGATGCAATACAGCGCCAGCTAAAATAATATCAAAATGATTTTCTTGCAAAGGCACTTCTCTAATATCGCCCTGTAAAATAGTTACTTTTTTATCGCTGCTTTGCGATACTCTTTCCAAAGCTTTATCCAGCATTGGCTGGCTTAAGTCTACTAATGTGCAGTTTAAGTTGGGTAATTTAGAAAGCATCATTAAAGTATAATTTCCTGCGCCACAACCAATATCCAGTAAATTTTCTGCAGCAGGAACAATCCTTTTTGCAGCTTCGGTAATTAGTTCTAAGGATATTTTTGCATCAATGGTTGAAAGTTGTCCGGTATCTAAATTTGAAAAACGTTCTACATCATTATCAAAACGTTCTTTAATTTCTGTAATGGTTGATTTGTTCATACTGATTTGTTAGATCACAAAGATCTGTAACAAAAAATGACTGCCCTAATTTTAATAAACACTTTTTATTCTACCTTCATGCAATATTGAACTATTTGATACAACATGAAAGTCGCATATAAATCATACAGCCTTCCATTCACTCATCCCTTCACTATTTCCAAGGGCACAAAGACACACCAACCTACATTAATTGTAGAGTTGGAGTTTATGGGATTGCGTGGTTATGGCGAAGCGCCGGCCATTGCATACTACAATATTCCGGTAGAAAAAATGGTGGAAGATCTGGAAGCCAAAAAAACATTTGTTGAAAAATTTGCCTTCAGCGACCCTGAAAGATACTGGCACTATTTGCATCATCTTTTCCCTAACAATGCATTTTTAGTTTGTGCCTTGGATATTGCTGCCTGGGATCTATATGGAAAGATAAAACGCAAACCATTACACGAAATCTGGAATCTGGATACCGCCAAAAGCCCTGTTACAGATTTTACGATTGGCATTGATACCATTGATAAAATGGTGGCGAAGATGAAAGAAAAACCCTGGCCTATTTATAAAATAAAAGTGGGTGTAGAAAATGATATCGAAATGGTGGCTGCATTACGCAAACACACCGATGCCATTTTAAGGGTGGATGCCAATGCAGGCTGGACATTGGAACAGGCGTTGCAAAAAATCCCTCTGTTAAAAGAACTGGGAGTAGAAATGGTAGAGCAACCTTTGGCAAAAGATAATTGGGAAGGGATGAAAGTATTGTACGAAAAATCTTCATTGCCTTTGTATGCCGATGAAGCTTGTGTGTTTGAAGCAGATGTAGAAAAATGCTACCAGCATTTTCATGGTATCAATATAAAACTTACCAAGTGCAGCGGCATTACGCCTGCCCGCCGTATGATTGCAAGAGCAAGGGAATTAAATATGGAAGTGATGGTAGGCTGCATGAATGAAAGCAGTGTGGGCACCGCCGCTATTGCACAACTGGCGCCACTTTTAGACAAAGTAGATATGGATGGCCCGTTGCTGCTGAGTGAAGATATTGCAAACGGAGTGGGCTTTGATTTTGGGAAAATCATATACACCGGTAAGCCTGGGTTGGGGGTAATTATGAAAACTCCCTGAATTAATGGTTAAAATTCCCCTTCAGGGGTCAGGAGCGAAATTTTATTTGGTCAAATAAACATTCCGCCATTACTTTGCATCAACAATGAAACAAATCGTTCACATACACCATCATCATACTTTACTCAATGGGTAAGCAATGTTGATTTGTATGTAACTACACATAATTCAAAAGGGGCTTACTGAAAAGTGAGCCCTTTTTTATTTTAGGTTGCCACAGATTACACCAATTGCACTGAAAGAAAAATAATTTGTGAAATCTGTGCAATCTGTGGCTAAAAAACAAACTATGTTAAAGATCGCAATTCAAAAATCGGGGAGGTTGTATGAGGATTCCATCAAGCTTTTAAAAGAGTGTGGCATCCAGCTCAACAACGGCAACAAACAATTAAAAACTGTAGCAGATAATTTTCCGCTGGAAGTTTATTTTTTACGTGACGATGATATTCCGCAATACGTATATGATGGCGTTGCCGATATTGGTATTGTAGGAGAAAATGTAGTACTGGAAAAAAATAAAGAAATTGATGTGGTGTATCGCCTTGGCTTTGGCAAATGCAGGTTGAGCATTGCAGTGCCAAAAGGGGTGCAATACAATTCTATCAATGATTTGAAAGGATTGAAAATTGCCACCACCTACAGCCACATCTTACAAAAATATTTAAACGAAAAAAATAGCGATGCAGAAATTCACGAGATCAGTGGCTCGGTAGAAATTGCGCCGGGCATAGGTTTGGCAGATGCTATATGTGATTTGGTAAGCAGCGGCAGTACTTTGTTTACCAACGGGCTTAAAGAAGCGGAAGTAATTTTAAAATCGGAAGCGGTATTAACAGCCAATAAAAATTTATCAGCAGAAAATAAGGCCATTCTTGAAAAACTATTGCTGCGTATCAATGCGGTAAAAACAGCCAAGAATAATAAATACATCATTTTAAATGCGCCTAACAGGCAACTGAAAAACATTGCATCGGTTTTGCCTGGCATGAAAAGCCCAACAGTAACGCCTTTGGCAGAAGAAGGCTGGAGCAGCGTACAAAGCGTGGTAAATGAAAATGATTTTTGGGAAGTAATAGAAAAATTAAAACAGTTTGAAGCAGAAGGGATATTGGTGATACCGATTGAGAAGATGATTGTGTAACCCCCCGGCCGGGCCCCCTAAAGGGGGAACTATGAAGGAGATTGTGATGGAGATGATATATTGTTTTTAGCTCCGCAGGAGCGGCAGGTTGGTAGGAAAATAATTTATAGTTCAACAAAGCTCCGTAGGAGCGACATATTGGTTATGGAAATTTTTATAAATCCCGAGAGAGAAAAATGGCTGAAATTATTGCAGCGCCCTGTATTGGATACCAGTGCGCTGGAAGAAAAGGTTGCTGCAATTTTACAAGAAGTTGAAACAAATGGCGATGCTGCCATAAAAAAATACGCTTTGCAATTTGATGGTGTGCAACTGGATGAATTAAAAGTAACTGAAAAAGAAATTAACGAAGCCATTGCAGCCGTTGATGATGAATTAAAAAATGCAATAGCACTTGCAAAAAATAATATCACTAAATTTCATGAAGCACAAAAAGAACCGGTAACAAAAATTGAAACTATAAACGGTGTGGTTTGCTGGAGAAAATCTGTAGCCATAGAAAAAGTGGGTTTATATATTCCGGGTGGCACGGCGCCCTTGTTTTCTACTTTATTGATGTTGGGTATTCCTGCAACAATTGCTGGCTGCAATGAAATTGTTGTTTGCACACCTTGCGATAAAAACGGGAAAGTAAATGCAGTAGTGTTATATGTCGCTAATCTTATCGGCATAAAAAATATTTATAAGATTGGTGGGGTGCAAGCAATTGGCGCCATGGCCTATGGCACAGCGAGTATTACTAAAGTACATAAAATATTTGGGCCGGGCAATCAGTATGTAACCTGTGCCAAACAATTAATAAATAAGAGTGGTGTTGCCATTGATATGCCTGCAGGGCCAAGTGAAGTGGCGGTGTATGCAGATGAAAATTGCAACCCGGAATTTGTTGCTGCAGATTTATTAAGCCAGGCAGAACATGGTGCAGATAGCCAGGTATTGTTAGTGGCCAGCGCTGCAACAATAATTGAAAATGTTAAAACTGCCTTGCAAAATCAATTCGATAATTTATCAAGAAAAAATATTGCCATGCAGGCACTCCACAACAGCCGCCTGATAGTGATGGAAAATGTAGATGATGCATTTGCATTGCTGAATGAATATGCACCAGAACATTTGATTATTGCAAGCGATAATGCTGTAACTCTTTCGGGAAAAGTTATTAATGCAGGCAGTGTTTTCCTGGGAAATTATTCTCCTGAAAGTGCAGGTGATTATGCATCGGGTACTAACCATACATTGCCAACTAACGGTTATGCCAAGGCTTACAGTGGCGTATCGCTGGATAGTTTTGTAAAGAAAATTACTTTTCAACAATTGCGCAAAGAGGGGATTGAAAATATTGGTGCAGCAGTTGAAACCATGGCAGCAGCCGAAGGATTGGATGCTCACAAAAATGCCATTACCATTCGTTTAAAAGAAATAAAAGATGGAATTTAATTTAAACAGTTTAATCAGGGAGAATATTAAAAATTTAAAACCTTATTCTTCTGCAAGGCACGAATTTACGGGTAAGGCATCTGTGTTTTTAGATGCTAATGAAAATGCTTATGGTTCTCCGGTTCCGGAAAGTTACAACCGTTACCCCGATCCTTTGCAATGGCAATTAAAATTTCAATTGGCAAAAATAAAAGGCGTGCCTGCTGAAAATATTTTTATAGGTAATGGCAGCGATGAAATAATCGACCTGGCTTTTCGTATTTTTTGTGAACCTAAAAAAGATAATGTAATTATTTGTCCACCTACTTACGGCATGTACCAGGTAAGTGCTAACATTAATGATGTAGCCATTAAAAAAGTAAACCTTACGTCCAATTTTGAATTGGATGTAGAAGGTATCATGAATGCAACAGACAGCAACACCAAATTACTGTTCGTCTGTTCGCCCAACAATCCTACTGGAAATAATATGAATCGAAATGACGTGGAAGTATTGCTGAATAATTTTCCAGGCATTATCATTATTGATGAAGCGTATATCAATTTCTCCAAACAAAAAACATTTATACAAGAGCTTACCGAATATCCAAATTTGATTGTAATGCAAACCCTATCCAAAGCATGGGGATTGGCAGCTTTGCGCCTGGGGCTTGGTTTTGCATCGATGGATATTATTGATATTTTTAACAAGGTAAAACCGCCATATAATATCAATGAAGCATCACAGCAAATTGCTATAGATGCATTAGAGGAAACAGCAACAGTAAATAACTGGATAAAAGAAGTAGTACAGCAAAAAGAATTACTGGCGAGTGAACTGGGTAAATTATCTTTTGTAAAAAAAATATATCCAAGTGATGCAAATTTTATTTTGATTAAAGTAAGTGATGCAGATGCAACCTATCAATATCTTGCAGAAAAAGAAATTGTAGTACGCAACAGAACCAAAGAAGTGTTTTGCGAAAATTGCTTACGCATTACAGTCGGCACACCAGAAGAGAATGAAAATTTATTATCTACCTTAAAAAATTACCAGCCGTGAAAAAAATTTTATTCATCGACAGGGATGGCACATTAATAAAAGAAGCGCCACCAACTTACCAGTTGGATGCTTTTAGCAAACTGGAATTTTATCCGGATATGTTTTTTTACATGCGTAAAATTGCAACTGAATTGGATTATGAACTGGTGATGGTGACCAATCAGGATGGATTGGGTACAGCAAGTTTTCCAGAAGAAACATTTTGGCCGGTGCAAACTTTGGTAATGACAAGTTTGCAAAATGAAGCAATTAATTTTAGTGAAGTATGTATAGACAGGACTCTTCCTGAAGAGCTTGCGCCCACTCGGAAGCCTGCAACGGGCATGCTTACAAAATATTTAGATAATGCTTTTTATGATATTGCCAATTCATTCGTAATCGGCGACAGAATAACCGATATGCAGCTGGCAAAAAATTTAGGTTGCAAGGGTTTTTGGTTGAATAATGATACCAGTCTTGGTGCGTCAGAAATAAAAGATACCATTGATGAATTAAAAAAAGAAGTGATTGTTTTAGAAACACCACATTGGGCTGATATTTATAATTTGTTGAAATTACCAGCACGAAAAGTTACGCATCAACGCAATACCAATGAAACAAAAATAACCATTGAATTAAATTTAGACGGAACAGGGCAGGCAAAAAATAATACCGGCCTTGCTTTTTTTGACCACATGCTTGACCAGATTGCAAGGCATGGCAATATTGATTTGGCTATTGAATGTAAAGGTGATTTGCATATTGATGAACACCACAGCATTGAAGACACAGGAATTGCATTGGGCGAAGCCCTTGCACAAGCATTGGGTGATAAACGTGGCATTGAACGTTATGGTTTTTTATTGCCTATGGATGATTGCCTGGCACAAGTAGCCATTGATTTTGGTGGAAGAAACTGGATTGTATGGGATGCGGAATTTAAAAGAGAAAAAATAGGAGAGATGCCAACAGAAATGTTCTTCCATTTTTTCAAATCTTTCAGTGATGCATCCAAAAGCAATTTAAATATTAAGGCAGAAGGAGAGAACGAACACCATAAAATTGAATCGATATTTAAAGCATTTGCAAAAGCAATAAAAATGGCGGCGAAAAGAGATATCAATAATAATGCATTGCCAAGTACAAAAGGGATATTATGATAGCGATAATAAAATACAATGCCGGCAATGTGCAGAGTGTACAGTATGCATTGCAACGGATAGGAGCGGAATCCATTGTAACAGATGATGAAGCAACCATAGGCAATGCAGATAAAGTTATTTTTCCTGGTGTAGGGCATGCCAATTCGGCGATGCAATATTTGCGTGAAAGAAATTTAGATAAAATAATTGTTTCATTGCAGCAACCTGTATTAGGTGTTTGTTTGGGGCAGCAATTGATGTGCAACCATTCGGAAGAAGGGGATACAAAATGTTTGGGTATTTTTGATACAGAAGTAAAATTGTTTCAATCCCAAAAATTAAAAATTCCGCAGATAGGCTGGAATAATATTTACGATTATAATTCTGTTTTGTTTGATGGCCTGGAAGAAAACGCATTTACCTATACAGTACATAGCTATTTTGCTGAATTATCAAAAGAAACCACAGCAAAAACAGATTATATCTTACCTTATAGCGCCGCATTGCAAAAAAATAATTTTTACGCCGTGCAATTTCATCCTGAAAAATCAGGAAAAATTGGCGAGACTATTTTAAAAAACTTTATCAACCTGCCATGACTATAATTCCTGCAATAGATATCATCGATGGAAAATGCGTACGCTTAACCAAAGGTGATTATGCACAACAAAAAGTGTACAACCAAAACCCGGTTGAAGTTGCAAAAATGTTTGAGGATGCTGGTATTAAACGCCTGCACATTGTTGACCTGGATGGCGCAAAAGCCGGAAAAATCATCAACATTAATGTATTGGAAAACATTGCAACTGCAACCAACCTGGTAATTGATTTTGGAGGTGGTGTAAAAAACATGACAGACGTTGGCAATATCTTTAATGCAGGTGCAGCAATGGTTACCATTGGCAGCCTTGCGGTAAAGCTACCGCAATTGCTGGAAGAATGGCTGATGGAATTTAGTGCCGAAAAGTTTTTGATTGGTGCAGATGTATTGGATGAAAAAATAAAAATCAGTGGATGGCTGGAAGATGGCGGCATAAATATTTTTGATTTTATAGGAAAGATGATTGCATTGGGTGCTACCAATATTTTTTGCACCGACATTTCAAAAGATGGTGTAATGCAAGGCCCTTCCATTGAATTGTATAAAAAAATTATGATAGAGCACCCTGAAATAAATTTAATTGCAAGTGGCGGCGTAAGCAATATTGAAGATGTGAAAGAATTAAAAGCAATTGGATGCAGCGGTGCCATTATTGGCAAAGCCATTTACGAAGAAACAGTGAGTTTGAAAGACCTTATCGCTCTAAACCTTTAAACCCTAAACTTCTAAACCCAGTGTTAACAAAGCGCATCATACCTTGCCTCGATATTAAAGATGGCAGAACCGTTAAAGGAATTAATTTTGAAAGCATCCGGGATGCAGGCGATCCCGTGGAGTTAGCTATTTTATATAGTGAACAAGGCGCAGACGAATTGGTTTTTTTAGACATTACTGCAACAGTTGAAAAAAGAAAAACATTAGTGGAACTGGTAAAAAGAATTGCAGCCAATATCAATATACCATTTACTGTGGGTGGAGGAATAAGCACAGTAGAAGATGTGGCATTGCTGTTACAAAATGGAGCAGATAAAATTTCAGTGAATACAGCGGCATTTAAAAATCCGCAGTTGATTAATGATTTAAGCAATGCTTTTGGCAGCCAATGTGTGGTACTGGCCATCGATACAAAAAAAGAAGAAGACGGCGAATGGTATGTATATTTAAATGGCGGCAGAACAAAGACAGATACCAAAACCATTGATTGGGCAAAGCAAGCTGTAAGTTTAGGTGCAGGAGAAATTTTATTGACCAGTATGAACAACGATGGTACAAAAAATGGGTTTGCATTAGATATTACTGCAACATTATCCAACGCATTGCCTGTTCCTGTAATTGCAAGCGGCGGCGCAGGAACGGTAGAACATTTTAAAGAAGTATTTGAAAATGCTAATGCAGATGCTGCTTTGGCGGCAAGTATTTTTCATTATAAAGAAATTGAAATACCACAACTGAAAAAATATTTACAACCATTTGTAAACATGCGGATGTAAAAATAAAATTATGTTATTCCTAGGCATCATAGCAGCAATTGTAATTTTCCTGTTTTTCAATAATAAACAACAAAACAGGGCTATCGACCGCCGTAATAAGCTTGCCGAAAAACAAGAAGAATTAATTGAAATGCTGAGAGAAAAAAATAATAAAGAAAACAACGAGGAATATGAAAATTGATTTTGCAAAATATTCAGATGGCCTGGTGCCTGCAATCGTTCAAGATGATACAACTGGCAAAGTGTTGATGCTTGGCTTTATGAACGAAGCTGCTGTTGCAAAAACACAGGAGCTGCAAAAAGTAACTTTTTACAGCCGTAGTAAAAACAGGTTGTGGACCAAAGGAGAAGAGAGTGGTAATTTTTTATTATTGAAAGATATAAAAGTGGATTGCGATAATGATACTTTACTAATCAAAGCAATTCCGCAGGGGCCAACCTGCCACACTGGTGCAGACACCTGTTGGGATGAAAAAAATACCAGCGATAACTTTTTATTTGAGCTGGAAAAAATTATTGTTGATAGAAAATATAATCCTTCTCAAAAATCTTATACCAGTTCTTTATTTGAAAAAGGCATCAATAAAGTAGCTCAAAAAGTTGGCGAAGAAGCGGTGGAGTTGGTAATTGAAGCAAAAGACGATAACAAAGAATTGTTTTTAGGCGAGGCTGCAGATTTGTTGTTTCACTATTTGATATTGCTACAGGCAAAAGGATTTTCTTTAAATGATGTGGTTGAAGTTTTACAGGAACGGCACAAAAAATAAGGAAACAATTTTACTGTTACTTTTTATATTGAGTAAGTGTATTATCAATCAAATGTTCAATAGCTAAAAATTGGGCGCTCAATTTTAAAATATCAGCCTGAAAATTCTCCTCCTCAAATTTCACCCATCCTTCCATCAATGTCAGCGGCCCAAAATCCACACTTACATTTGGCCATTGTTTTTCAAATATTTTAAAATCTTTCCTAAACATTGCAGCAAATTTTCTGCTTTCAATTTTATAGCCAGGCAACAGGCGGAGTTTTAGTGCATGAATATTATACAGTAATTTTTCTTCTGCTATTGATTTGTCATTTATCCAGATAGAAAAAAATATTCTTGATGGAGCAGTTAATGCATCATGCGAAGCATCTGCCCATTCTTTCTTATATAACTTTAAAAAAACAGAATCTACAAAAACGCCAACAGCAAGTTCAATATGCTGTTGGCGCAATACTTTTTTATCTATTTTACCTGCTGCGGTTTTAAATTTATTGATGTAATAGTCAAAATCCATAGTGTAATTTAAGTTTAAAAAACCAAAATTACACTATGGATTTTCAACTCTCATCGGCGGCGTTTTTCGGTATTTGCCAAAAGGTAGCTTCAATAAATGCACATAAGCTTTTTTCTCTGGTTCATCCATAAATGTATCTACACCAAATATTACTTTAGAAGCCGGCAATCGCTTAAACGTACCAAACAAATGATCCCAAATACTTAAAACATCGCCATAATTACAATCGGTATATGGCCTTGTATAATGATGGTGTACATGGTGCAGGTTAGGCGTAATAAAAACTATGCCTACGTATTTATCAAGTTTTTCGGGAAGCCTGTAATTAACATGTGCAAATACATTGCTGGCAATTTGAATGATCTGCCTTAATATCAAGGCCCAGAAAACGGTGCCGCTCATAAATACCCACAATAAAGTAAATGAATTGCGTATAAAATTTTCTCCCGGATGTTCCCTCAGCGAAGTAGATGTATCCAAATGCTGGTCGCTGTGGTGTACTATGTGAAACATCCAAAGGCGTTTTATTTTATGCATCACTACATGATAAATGTATTCGCCAAAATCCATAAAAATAAACGTGGCAATAAAAAGCACCAGGTTATTTTTTAAAAAAGGGATGTGGTAAAAAAAACCAAAATGGTGTTTGGCTGTCCATTGCATGGTGGCGGCAAATGTAACGCCTACCAATACCTGTAGCGGAAAATTGCTGAAAATAAACCGGGCATTTACCCAGGCATGTTTCCATTTTTTTGCATTTACGTTTAAGCCTGCCAGTAACTCAATGTTCCAACAGACCAGTAACATGCCGGTAATTAAAAAGAATTGCACTTCTGAAGAAGCGTCAACTACGAAGTGGATAAGGCGGTGCATAGCGGTTATATAGTATTAGCGGTTATACTCTCTTAAACGTCATTGTTTCGCCAAACAGGCTCACTAACCAATACCCCCTCACTTTAAGTTCTTTGTCTTTGTTAACCCACACTTTCGAACTCCACTCTTTGCCCGAATGGCTATCGTAAATAGTGCCATTGGTCCATTCATCATCATCTTCATCATACTTCAAGCCACTCAATACTTCCATACCAATTATCTTCCTGGTGCGTAAAGCAACTTTCGGATTTTTTTCATCCGTTCTGCTAGCCATTGGTTTGGTTTTATCATCTGTATCATCAAACCAAAGTACTTTTGCTTTAAACTCACCGGCTTCTTTATACACTTCCACTTTAAGATTATTATCCTCGCTCATCCACTGTCCTAAAATGGCATCAGGATTTTTTTGTGCCTGGCTGTTTACCGAACAAAAAAAGATAATAAAAAAATATAGAAAACGGTATTTCATTTGCTCTAAGGTATTATTCTAACGGCAAATAGAATAATTACAAGCGCATGCTATGGTTAAGCAACTGTTAATCGCAAAATATTGGCAAAAAGTAGAGCAGGTATAAAATAAGCCCCAATGAAGTTGGGGCTTTAAATAATTGATGAAATTTAAGTTGTTATTTTACTTTAAAACTAACTTCATTATCGCCCCACCACAAAGTAACTACCCCTTTTTTAGTAATAGTAAAAGCCATTTTTTCAGCAAAGGTTTTCGATTTTTTTGCTTTAGCCTTAACCCTTAATTGATCATCAGCCTCTTTGTATTTAAAAGCGCCCCATTGGTTCCAGGTCTTGTTAAAAATAATGGTCCAGTTACCATCTTTATCTACTACAGAAAACAAACCATATTTTCCTGCAGGCAAATCTTGGCCGTTTACTGTTACACCTTTATCAGTTTCAAAAACGGTAGCTTCGTTGGCACCCGTGCGCCAAACTGCACCATCTTTAGGTTCAAGGTCCTTGCCAATTGTACGGCCTTTTACTGATGGCTGGCTATAATCAATACTGATTGTTGCCCCCGATTTAATAGTTTGTTTTTCCATAGCCGGAGGGCTGGGGCGTTTACTTTTATCTTCGGTTTTTTGTGCGTTGCTGCTAAAGCTCAGCAGCAAACCTCCTAATAACATGGTTGCTGTAATTATCTTTTTCATATATCAATTTTTAAATGAAGTGGGCGTAAGTTAAATATTTTTATTTAATGGTGAACCATTAAATGAAGAGCGGTTTTGGGACAAGCATCGAATTTCTATTTAGCTTCATTGGCGTCGCAATCCTGAACAGCAAATCTTTATTGAGCTTTTATCTAAGCGTGAAAAAAGATAACATAAACTCAGTTCACATCAAATCCAATTCTTGATGTAGGTTTTTTCAAAAAGGATAATGCTTTAAATATTCAACCTTTGGATTAATTGTTACCCATTTATCTAAACTTACCCAGTTACTACCTTCACTTAAAGGTGGCATGGGATATTCTATATCATCTAATGAATATTGCTGTTCTTCAAAACTTGCTGGAAATGCAAAGCTCTCTATAAAAGAACGATCCATATTTGGCCGTATTTTCTCAAATGCGTTTTTGTCGAATTTCTTAAAATTAGCCAATAAAAAATCAGCAAGCATATTAAAAACAATATTTGCATATTCATAAGGCGTTACTGTTTGGTCAATATCGTCTGCAATTACACCTATTGTAGCCCACTTCTCCTTTTTCTCAAATGTTCGAAAACCATTTTGTGGAAAAAATAACCTTGTTGCTGTTGCAAATGTGCTTGTATAGGGGAATGGGAATTTTCTGGATTTAGGAATTGAAAATGAAAAAGAAAAGGTAAGTACATAAATATATTTATCACTTTGTAATACCTTACTTGGCTTTAACAAATTTTCATTCACAAAGTCAAAAACATATTCACTCACTTTGTGTGAAACACGAGGCCTTGTCAAAAGACTTTTATAATCTGGACTAAAACTTCTTTTTATTACAAATGACATCTTAAATTTTACGATTTGCCCCAAACTTAGGCTCAACAATTATTATTTATCTTAATTCCCCATCAACTTATTCTTCTGTGCAATGTACTCTTCATGGGTAATAGCGCCCTTTTGCAACAAGTCAAATAGTTTATTCAATTCATCAGCAATCATTTGTTGCGCTGTACCGCCACCAGAACCTGCAGCAGGTTTTTGCGCTGCAATAGCTTGCGCTAATTGAGTAGCCTGGCTGGAAATTTGGATACGTTTATATTCTTCCTGCGCATGCGTAATGGTATCTTTCAATAGTTTGGGGTGATGAATTAATTTATAACTTGTTTCGCCCAATTCCGCAGCGGTTTGTATATCTACATCACCATAACCCAAAAGCCTGCCCCAAACACTTTGATCGTATTCTACATTATTGATTTTATCCAATGGGCTTTCTTTGGAGTAACGGGTAAAATAACCGCTCTCATCAACAACTCTCATGTTTGTAACAGCCCATAAGTTGTGTTTCCAATTAATGTATTCTATTCCTGGATAAATGGCAGTCAACAAAACAATAACAAAAGCTACTGAGTGACTGGGAACCAGCCATATTAAAAGAATGCTAAGCACCAACCATGCAAAAAAAGAAGGCACTAATTTTATCCAGTGGTTGCGAATGACGATCAATAACTTTTCGTCTGTTTTTAATTTTGTTCTCATACCTACAAGTTAATATTTTTTTTCTAAAACAAAGATGCTTCACCCAAAATGAATGAAGCATCTTTTAATATCTTAAATTTCAAATTGGCTCTACCATATATTCACCCTCAAACTATCAGGCCTGTACATTTTGTCGCCGGGCTTAATACCAAATGCTTCATAAAACTCAGGAATGTTTACCACAGGGCCGTTCACTCTTTCCTTTGCAGGCGCATGAACATCTGTCATTACCTGGCTGGCAAGGCGTTCTTTTTTTTCCTGGTACATCCATCCGTATGCATAGCCTAAAAAATATCGCTGCATAGGTGTAAGGCCACCAATCAATTTTCCTTCTTTATATTCTTTGGTTTTTTTAAAAGCATCAATACCTAAAAGCATTCCACCAAGGTCAGCAATGTTTTCTCCCTGTGTAGCATCACCATTAATGTGCAAGGTATCTACGGGCATAAATTCACTGAACTGAGTGATAATTGCTTTTGCTCTTGTTTTAAATTCTTCACCATCTTCTTTAGTCCACCAGTCGGTTAAATTTCCCTTGGCATCATATTGCCTTCCCTGGTCATCAAAGCCGTGCGTAATTTCATGGCCAATAGTGCTTGCACCAGCATAACCGTACACAAAGGCATCATCCAATTGATCATCCTTCATACCCGGTACAGCAAATATGCCAGCAGGTAAAACAATTTCATTATTGCTGGGATTATAATAGGCATTATAAGTTTGAGGCGTCATATCCCATTCTGTTCTGTCAACGGGTTTGCCTAATTTGTTCATGCTGTAATAATGCCAAAACTTACTTGCGGCGACCATATTTTTAAAATACGAATCAGGAACAATTTTTAAAGAACTGAAATCTTTCCATTTATCAGGATAACCCACTTTTTCACTCACCTTACTTAATTTATCCAAAGCTTTTGCTTTTGTTTCAGCACTCATCCACGATAATTTTTTTATCCTGTCTGCATAAGCATCTCTTATAGCTTCTACCAAATTACTATAGCGAGCTTTTGCTTTTTCATTAAAATATTCTTTTGCAAAAAGTTGCCCAAGCAATTCTCCCATAGCACCTTCTTCGGCATCCAGTACTCTCTTCCATCTTGGCCGTGGTTCTTTTGCACCAGTTAATGCTTTGCGGTAATTAAAAGCATTCATGTAAGTGGTATTATCTAAAAAGCCTGCGTTGGATTGTATCAAATGAAATTTTAAATAGTTCTTCCACACTGCAATGGGTGTATTTTTTATTTCGGTACTTAATGCTTTGTAAAATTCAGGTTGGCCAATTACTATAGAATCTGCAATAAGGTTGGGTTTAATGCCAACTGCAGCTGCATATTTGTTCCAATTAATAGCAGGGCAATCTGCAGCAAGAGAATTAAAAGTCATTTTATTATAATTAGCATAAGGATCACGCAAGTCTTCTAATTTCCGGCTGGCAGTAGCTAATCTTTTTTCCAGTTCAAAAATTTCTTCCATGCTTTCATCAGCACCAGCTTTGGTCATACCAAGTTGCTGTAATGTTTGGGTCACATATTTTTTATAAGCTTCTCTTACATTAGTAGTTCTGTCATCTGTTTTAAAATAATATTCTCGGTTAGGCAAACCAATACCACCCTGATCGAGCCGGTAAACCATAGCATCACTATTCTTATCATCCTGCGATACGCCCTGGCTAAAAAAACAATTCACGCCGGCAACATGAAGCGTTGCCGCAACTATTGTAAGGTCGTCAGGTGTTTTAATAGCATCGATGGTATTGAAATAATCTTTTAAAACCGACAAGCCGGCTTTGTTTATTGCTGCTGTATCCATGGCTGCTTTCCAAAAACTGCCAATCTTTTGTGTAGTACTGCCCGTCATATCTTTTGTTACAGCCGCTTTTTTATTGATGGCAAGTATGCGGCTATAAATTTCTTCCTGCACCAAATTGCCAATGCCCCAGCCGCTTTCGCTGGATGGAATGGGTGTTTTTTTTATCCACCCGTTATTGGCGTACAAAAAGAAATCGGTGCCAGGTGCAATGGAATGATCAATATTAGCAGCTAAAAAATCGGGTTTCTTTTGAGCCGTTGTAAACAAAGCGACCAATAAAAAACTAAGGAAGAATATTTTTCTCATGTTTAAAATTTATACTTAAAAGTAGACAATGATTTTATGGTGCAATAATCTTTTTTGATAAATGGAAATCAACAGGCTTATTACTTAGTTTTGCGCATTATTTACTTATATGACACCCCAACGCAATAACCGCCTTACTTCAGTTTTAAATAAACGCCAGCCCGACCTTACCGTGGTGCTGGAAAATGTATTTGATCCTCACAATATCAGCGCTGTTATGCGTACCGCTGATGCAGTAGGTATACAGGATATTTTCATCTTGAATAATAAGATTCCGCCACACCGTAAATGGGGAGCAAAAAGCAGCAGCAGTGCAGCTAAATGGTTGACCGTACACCAATACACCAATGCGGAGGAATGTTTTGCGGAACTACGCAAACGGTACAAAAAAATTTATACCACACATTTAAGCAGCGATGCAGTTGGCTTACACGAATTAAATTTAACGGAACCCGTAGCATTGGTTTTTGGCAATGAACACAGCGGCGTTAGTGAAGAGATTATTGCAATGGCCGATGGTAATTTTATCATTCCGCAAGTGGGCATCATAAAATCGCTGAATATTTCTGTAGCCTGCGCCGTCACTTTATACGAAGCATACCGGCAAAAAAATAATGCCGGGCATTATGATGCAATTAAATTAGAAGGCCAAAGATTAGAAGGCTTGAGGAATCAATGGGGTTTTATGGAGGAAGAATAGCCGCTCACCGAGCCCTGTAGTGAGATTTCGCTGATGTTCCAGAACTAATTCCTGCGAAACCAATCTATATATTTTTCTATGTTTTCATGCTCCTGTGGTAACACGATTTACCGCTGATAAATCTTTTTTCGGCGACATCTGCGAAATCTGCGGGCTACTTCTTATAATCTCAATCATTTCAATTATTTTTAAGCACTAAAACCTTTTGATTTATGAAGAGATTGCTCTTTCCCTTATCCTTATTCATTTTTGCAAACAGTTTTGCACAAAACAAAAAACCTCTCGATCATACTGTTTATGATAGTTGGAAAAGCATTGGCGAACGCCTCATCAGCAACGATGGGAAATTTGTAGTGTACACTGTTGTGCCGCAAGAAGGCGATGGCGACCTTGTAATACAAAACCCTCAGACAAGATATAAAAAAGTAATTGCAAGAGGCTATGGTGCCGTTATTACCGAAGACAGTAAATATGTGGTATTTAAAATAAAGCCATTTTTCCAGGATACAAGGCAGGCAAAAATTAAAAAGAAATTACCTGATGATATGCCTAAAGATTCTTTGGGTATTGTTGAATTGGGGAAAGACAGTGTGCTGAAAATTGCTAAGGTAAAATCTTACAAAACACCCGAAAAAGCTGGTGGCTGGATGGCTTATCTAATGGAGAAAGCAGAACCTGTTACGCCAAGAGTTAAGGCTTTGCCGGATTCTGCAACGCAGATAAAAAACTTGTTGCAAACAGCAGACAGCCTTGCAAAAATTGCAGACAGCATTCGCAACAAAACAAAAGAAGCTGAATTGAAAGGCATGATGGTATTGGCGCCTGCAAAAAAAGAAAATAAACCTGCGCCTCCAAAAACCGATGGAGAAAAGGTAGAAGAAGGAACAGAACTGGTGCTGAAAAATTTAAACAATGGGGTAGATAAAAAATTCAAACTGGTTACAGAATATTTTTTCAGTAAGAAAGCCAATGCATTGGTGATTGAAACTTCTGCAAAAAATAATGACAGTGTTACAAAAGCAACTGTGCTATGGGTAAACTTAACTACAGGTAAAACTGATACGGTGCTTAAAAAATTCAACGACGCTAAAAATTATGCATTGGATGAAGAAGGTAATCAATTGGTATTTGTTGCAGAAAGAGATAGCTCATCCAAAGCGCTTACCAAATTTTATAAACTGTATTATTATCAACCCCATACCGATAGCGCAGTGGTGCTTGCAGAAAAAAATACTGTAGGTATGAAAATAGGTACTACGATTAGTGAAAATGCCAACCTGAATTTCAGTAAGAACGGGAAAAAATTATTCTTTGGCATTGCAGGAATAAAACCTCCAAAGGATACAACGCTTGTAGATTTTGAACTGGCCCGTCTGGATGTATGGCATTATAATGATGATTATTTACAGCCACAACAATTAAGGCAATTGGAATCGGAATTGAAACGCAGTTATGTTGGCGTAATAAATATTGGCCATGATAAAGTGATACCATTGGGTGCAGAAGACGCAGAAAGAATAACCCAAGTGAACGAAGGCAATGCCGATTGGGTTTTGGCAGAAAGCAATAAAGGCAACCGCATACAAGGCCAGTGGACAGGCAGAACGAAAACCACTGCTTATGTTATCAGCACTAAGGACGGTACAAGAAAATTAGTACAAGCCAATTCATTGGCCAATTTTGATGTATCGCCTGCCGGTAAATATGTGTACTGGTATGATGCAGTAAAGAAAAATTATTTTACCTATGATGTAGCAACAGCTGCAATAAAAAACGTTACCGAAAAAATTAAAGCGCCTTTGTATGATGAAGAAAATGATGTGCCTGATTATGCGCCACCTTATGGAGTAATGGGCTGGAGCAATGACGATAATAATTTATTTGTGTACGACCGATATGAAGTTTGGAATGCAAACCCAACTGCTGCAAGTGCGCCGGCAACAATTATTGATGCTGCAAAAGCACCCCGTAAAAATAAAATCACCTATCGTTATATTGCTACCGATAGGGAAGAGCGTTTTGTAGATATCAACAAGCCGCTTGTTTTTAGAGTGTTTGATAATAGCTTAAAAACATCTGTATTAGATGTATCGAAACTAAAAAACAATTCATTGACTTTTTCAAATATGCTTCAAAAAACTTCATTTGGCTTTCCTGTAAAAGCGAAAAATGACATGGCTTTTATCTTTACAAAAGAAACTTACACAGAACCACCAAATTTATATTACACATCGGCTTCAGTTGGAGATGATGTATTGTTAAGCGATATCAACCCTCAACAAAAAGATTATAACTGGGGTACCGCCGAATTATTTAAATGGAAAACCTATAATGGAAAAGAAAGCAAAGGTATAATTTACAAGCCGGAAAATTTCGATCCTAAAAAGAAATACCCGATGATCAGTTATTTTTATGAAAAACTGTCTGACGGATTGTATAGTTACAATGCACCTTCGCCTACACCAAGCCGTTTGAATATAAGTTTTTTTGTAAGCAGGGGTTATGTTGTTTTTGCACCTGATATTTCTTACACCACCGGTCATCCCGGCAACGATGCGTATAATTACATTGTAAGCGGTGTAAGGGCAATTGTAAAATTGGGATATGTAGACAGTACAAAATTAGGTTTGCAGGGGCAAAGCTGGGGCGGTTATCAAACTGCCATCTTAATTACTAAAACAAAATTATTTGCTGCGGCATGGGCTGGAGCACCTGTTGTAAACATGACGAGTGCTTATGGTGGCATACGCTGGGGAGCCGGTATCAACCGCCAGTTTCAATACGAAAAAACACAGAGCCGTATAGGTGGCACGCTTTGGGAAAAACAAAATTTGTATTTAGAAAACTCGCCACTATTTCATTTACCCAATGTAACCACACCATTGGTAATTATGAGCAACGATGCTGATGATGCAGTTCCCTGGTATCAGGGTATAGAATTTTTTACTGCCATGCGCCGTCTCAATAAACCCGTTTGGTTATTGGTGTACAACAACGAAGCACATAATTTAATTGAAAGAAAAAACCGTAAAGACATACAGATAAGGGAACAGCAATTTTTTGACTGGAAACTGAAAGGAGAGAAGCCTGCAAAATGGTTGGTTGATGGTGTGCCTGCAACGCAGAAGGGAATTGATTGGGGTTTGAAGGTGGAGTAATGGAATTGTAGCCCGTGGTCGGTGTCGACACCGACCACGGAGATATTATAAACATTAAATTACAACAGTCATTATGGAAATTAATAAAAGCGCACCAATTTTAACCGTAAAGGGGCTTGATGTTTCGTACGGAAATTTTAGTGCAGTAAAGCAAGTATCTTTTGAAGTAAAGGCTGGTGAAATATTTGGCTTGCTTGGCCCTAACGGCGCTGGGAAAACGAGTAGTTTAAGTGCGGTAGAAGGCCTTATCATTCCAAGGGAAGGAGATATAACAGTGGCAGGATTCAATACAAAAGATAAACCACTGCATGCCCGCGCCAACATGGGGGTTCAACTGCAGTCAACTAATTTTCAACCGGAATTGCATGTTGGGGAAATCATCCGCTTGTTTGCAGGCATACATGCCATTGAAATGCCCAGAGAAAAATTATCAGCTATATTGGATAATATAAAACTGGGCGATGCACAAAATAAAAAATTTGGCGAGTTATCAGGTGGCCAGCAACAAAGAGTGTCACTCGCCATTGCTATGTTGCACAATCCGCAGTTGGTAATTTTAGATGAACCTACTACCGGGCTTGATCCACAAAGCCGCCGCCAGCTTTGGGAACGTATGGAAGAGCTGCGTACACAGGGGCACGCTATATTGCTTACTACTCACTCAATGGAAGAAGCAGAAGCCGTATGTGACCGCATTGCCATTATCGATCATGGAAGGGTAATTGCTACCGATACTCCTCAGGCTTTAATGGATAAGCATAAAGGCGATGCTGAAGTAATTGCGGCATCACGTAAAGGAAAAATAACTTTGGAAGATGTATTCATTGGGCTTACCGGAAAAACGGTGCGTTCATAAAAATAAAATAATTATGCAAACCGTAATACCTACAACTTCAAAAGGCATTGCTTCTTTATTACGTGCCGACTTTACAACACAATGGCGTAACCGCCGTGCAGTTATACTCATAGTATTGGTACCTGTTATTATTTTAATTTCCTGGAAGGGGTTAATAGATAAAATTGGAGGCGCTGTTGTTCTTGCTAATTCTATTACTATTGGCCTCACGGCCATCGGATTAATGGGCTATGCTAATTCGATTGCCCGTGACCGTGATAAAGGAATTTTCCAACGCCTAAGAGTAGCGCCCGTTTCTTCCTGGTCTATTATGTGCAGCAGGCTAATAGTTCAATTGGCTATGATATTAATCGTAACACTTGCTGTTTTTATAGTTGGGTTTTATTATGATCAAATTTCTTTAAGTCCTGCAGGTTACATAGTTGCGGTATTGACAGCTGTAGCAGGCGGTGCTTTATATCTTAGCATTGGCCAGGTTATTGTAGGACTTATAAAGAATCCAGAAACAGTTAATTCTACCTGCCGCCTGGTTTATTTTGTTTTCATCATGGTAGGGATGTTCGGCGAGTTCAGTAACCAGGAACAGTTAACGAAAATTGTAAGATGGTCACCATACGGTGTGGTACGCCATATGGTAGCTTCTAGCTTGCATCCCAACACTTGGAATATGGATGACTCTACTTCTTTACTCCTGGCTTTCGGGTATACTATAGTGTTTGCGAGTATTGGTATTAAAAACTTTAAGTGGAGTAGTAAATGATGAACATCTTGTTCTAAACCATTAAATAAGTTGATGTGAAAACATTAGCCCTGCTTTTTGCATGCATTTTTACTACTGCTGTTTTTGGGCAAATAAAAATTTATACCCCTTCCAATGCCCATTCTCATAATAACTATGCACAACCCAATATTTTTTGGGAGGCATATAACCTGCAATATGGCAGCATTGAAGCCGATGTTTTTTTGTCTGCAGATAGCACTAATCTATGGGTAGCACACACCAGCAACGAAGTTAAAACTACCAAACGCAGTTTAGATACTTTATACTTACAGCCGTTGATTAGTTGCATTCAGAAAAATGGCGGATATGTTTATGCGGATCATTCCAAAAAATTGCAATTGATGATTGATGTTAAAACAGAAGCAGTATCAACTTTAAATGAATTGATAAAAATGATCAATAAATATCCTGTCTTGATGCATACCTCTTCCTTAAAATTTGTGATTTCGGGAAATAGGCCAAACGAAATGACATTCAAAAACTATCCGCGCTTTATTTGGTTTGACGGAGAAATGGCGAAAAATTATACCAAACCAGCATTGCAAAAAATTGCGATGATGAGTGGGCCGCTTACTAAATTTACCAAATGGAGCGATACTGTTTTGATTACTGAAGCAGAAGATAAAAAAATTACCCAAATCATTCAGCAGGTGCATGCTCTTAAAAAGCCCATTCGTTTTTGGGATACTCCGGACAATGCACAGGCATGGAAAATATTGATGCTATGGAAAGTTGATTTCATCAACACTGACCATGTCGTTGAACTTGCCAATTATTTTAAAACAACAGCATCAAGTAAATAATCAATGCTATACTTGGGCATAAATTTACCCAACCAGGGAAATAATCCATTATAAGATAGATAAATGCATTTGCTGAAGAAGGGGCATAATAATTGACTTTCTACAAATAAAATTACATTTATGGAAAAGCGATTGTTAGGGATTATTTTAACCCTTTTAGGTGTGGTTGGGCTAATTTATGCAGGTATAACTTTTATGGACACCGGCAGCAATGCAAAGCATATAAAAGCAATTATCTTTTCTGGCCTTCTTGGGGCTATTTTCTTTTTTTCGGGCATCGGCCTTATAAGAAATACAAAGGATAAGGCAACATAGATTTGCCAAAAAAAATATTTTTCAATTTAAAATATTACTGACTGGCATTCGTCCTACTCAATAAGCAGCCATAAAGCTGCTTATAATTTTTAGAAAAACACCATAATGAGTATCATCAACAATAGATCAATTGCCATAATAGGCGGTGGCCCAGGCGGATTAACACTGGCAAGATTATTACAGCTGAAAGGCGCTAATGTAAAAGTGTATGAAAGAGATTCCAATAAAGATGCAAGGCAACAAGGCGCCACCTTAGACCTTCATCATGATTCAGGTTTATTGGCCTTGCAAGAAGCCAAGTTGATGGAAGCTTTTATGTCCAATTACAGGCCTGGTGCTGATCGGCTGCGTATTGTGAATAAAAATGCCACTGTAATTTTTGAAGATAGGGATGATGAAACAGCACAAGAAAGGCAGAGGCCCGAAATTGACCGTGGCCCGTTGCAAAAAATATTGCTGGAATCTTTGCAGGCCGGAACAGTAATCTGGGACAGCCATTTTCTTTCTCTTGATAAAAAAAATGATCAATGGAAACTGGAATTTAAAAACGGAACTTCCGCAATTGCTGATATAGTAATTGCTGCTGACGGCGCCAATTCAAAACTTCGTACATACATTACAGATATAAAGCCATTTTATTGTGGTGTTACTGCATTGGAAGGGGCAGTTTATAATGCAGCAACAATAATTCCAGCTACAAATCAATTATTGAACGGGGGCAAAATATTTGCCATGGATGATGAAAAAACCTTGATTGTAAGTTCTAAAGGGGATGGTAGCCTTGTATTTTATACCAGTATTAAAACAGGAGAGAACTGGGCTAAAGAAAGCGGAATTGATTTTACTGATCGGGTACAAGTACTTGAATGGTTCAATAAAACATATATTGGATGGGATAAGATATGGCAGGAATTATTTGAAAATGCTGCAGGTTCATTTATACCACGCCCAATATACTGTATGCCTTTGGATCAAACCTGGGTAACTTTGCCCAATATTACCATGCTTGGTGATGCAGCCCACCTGATGCCGCCTTTTGCAGGCGAAGGAGTGAACATGGCCATGCTGGACGCTCTAGAATTAAGTAATTGTTTAACCAATGATAATTTTAATAACTTACACACTGCTATCGAAACTTATGAAAAGCAAATGCGCATAAGAGCGGCACAAGCAGCAAATGACTCACTGGAATCGACAGAGCAATTGCATTCACACCATGCTATTGATTTTATGATGCAGGTGATTAATTAGGTAGCAAATTACAAATCAAATTCTTTTGCTAATAATTTAAAAGAAGTAAACCTGTCTTCTTTTGAATACGTCATGGTGGTAACAATAATTTCGTTTACAACAAATTCATCCGCAAGTGCAGTAAGTTGTGCTTTTACCTTTGCAGGAGTGCCAGAAACAATGCGGCCTTGATTATAATGTATGCGTAATAGTTCTTCAGCGGTAAATTCATAATCGGCGATTTCTTCATAAGAGCTCAATGGTTCAAATATTCCTTTCTCAAATTTTAGTAAATTATGGTCGCTCAGTTTTCGTAATTGAGCTGCTTTTTCTTGGGTAGCTGCACAAAATACGCTGATGGCCAGCATAGCTTTTGGCCTTGCAAATTGCGCAGAAGGTTTAAAATTATTGCGGTATTGCTGTGTTATAGTACCATCTATTTGCCCGTTGATAAAACGCGCTATCACTAATCCCAAACCATATTTTGCTGCAATTAAACTACTACCACCAGTGCTGCTTCCCAATATCCATTGCATAGGAATACCTTCGCTTTGGGGTACAGCCAACAGGCTACCATATTTGGTTTCGGCTTCATCTTTAAAATATGCCTGCAGGTGTTCCAATTGTGTAAAATAACTTGATTCACTAAATGTATTGGATGGGTTTAGCATACTGGCCGTAATGCGATCGCCGCCTGGCGCTCTTCCCATACCTAAATCTATTCTGCCTGGAAAAAGTGTTTCTAAGAGTCTGAAATTTTCCGCTACTTTTAATGCACTATGATTGGGTAACATAACACCACCAGACCCAATGCGAATGGTTTTAGTAACATCGGCTAATTTTACCATCAATATTTCCGGTGCAGAGCCAGCTATCATCACTGAATTATGATGTTCCGATACCCAAAAACGATGATAACCTAACTGCTCTGCAAGCTGCACAGTTTCTACAGTTTCTGCAATAGCCTGCGCTGCAGTACCGCCTTTGCGTACAATAGATTGATCGAGTATGCTGAGTTTTATTTTTTGTGACATGTCTACTTTTAATTTTCTTTCTATGGAATATTAGTAACAAACAATTAAGTGTATTGTTTAAGATTGACAAACTTAACTGAAGCCAATTCTGTTTATCTTTATAGCTAAATATTATCCATTTCAACAAAAATATTTTTATGGCTGAAAGAAAAAATTTCAATACCACCAAAGTATTGCGTACCAATTTGGCATTTCCCCAAGCTGTAATTGCTGGAGGCCTTATCTTTCTTTCTGGTACCAGCGGCATTGATACTGCAACAGGCAAAGTGGTTGCAGGTGATTTTGAAGCGCAAGCCATTCAGGCATTTAAAAATGTGCAAACCATTTTAGAAGAAGCCGGCAGCAGCAAAGAAAAAATTGTAAAAACGGTTATTTATATGGTTGCCGGCTGTGACAGCGATTTTAAGATCATCAATAAAGTGTACACTGATTTTTTTGGTGAAAATGCACCTGTAAGAAGTGCGCCACAGGTAATGCCTTTTCCTGGCGGGCTTTTAATTTCGGTAGAGTGTATAGCACAGGTTTAAGTATAATTTAAAATGGAAAATTTCACCGCTTACCAGTTTATACTATTTTTGATAAAATAATATTTTCAATGCGTTTTAAGATAGCGAGTACTTTTTTTTTATTATTGTTTAATGCTCAGCTTTTACCTGCACAGTTAAAACCTGCAGAAGGTTTTTTTACATCGGAAGCCAATACGGTTACTTTAGGTGATGATATCATAGTTTCTATAAAAAAATACAATCCCACTGCCGAAGAACTAAAAAAAGCTCAAACGCCTCCAACCCCGGGCGCATTAAATTATTTGCAGATAACACCTGCTGCATCAAATATCACTTTAACGGGTAAAGCATTTGAATCTGATTTATACTGCATTGATAAAAATGGTAATCAAAAATGGAAAACTTTGTTGGGCTATTCAAAAAGATCGGCAGCAAGTGTTATTGCCAGTTTTAATGGTTTTATTTATGCAGGCGAAGCGGTTAAAGATGACGATAAAATAATGATTCAAAAAATAGATACTGCCGGTAAAATTATCTGGAGCACTCCACTTGACAGCCTGCAAAATGTAAACAGCATTTGTATAGACGATAACAAATTAAATGCACTGGTGTCTTTTGAATCTTCGCCTAAAGCTTATGGCAAAAAAGATACTTCTTACAGGCCTTACCCCATTTACTTTTTTTTGCAACTGGATTTAGAGACTGGGAAAATGATAAAAAAACAATACCAGTTAATGGGTAATTATTTATCGAAGCTGTATTATAGCAATCCTAAGGTTAACTCCAGTTATTCTTATTTTCTTAATAATAGAGATTCGGCTGTTTTTTTAAATGTAGACAAGCAGGATGGCGCAACAGTAATTTCGCAGGCAAAAGATACTGCAGCATCAATTGTTGCATTAATTGGCGGAAAGCAATCATACCATTATCTCACATTGCGTAACCACCCTAAGGATAAAGAAAAGTATCAGTTGGTATCTGGTTTTTATGCAACAGAAAAAACTTATGTGACAGATATGCCTGCAAAATATAACCCTATGTTTGGCAGGTTTTTCCTGTATAAGAACGATAATGATAGCGTCTTAACAGCCATTCAATCATTAACAAGTATAGAATTGGTATATACTGATACAGACGGGAAAGCCAATACCTATAAAACGGTTACCAATATTATGGCGCCGCTGCTAACAATGGGCGTACAGCAAGACAAAGTATATTTAGTCTATCTCGATGGAAGAAAACAGCTGGGCAAACCAGGCACTATCAAAATAAATTATTATTAAAAAACCTACTGATTGCTTCCTTCAACCGTCCAATGAAATTGTTTTTTTAGCAATGGAAGGCTTTTCCAATCTATGGCTTTGCTTATCAATTTATTTTCCTTGCCGTTATTAAAATATTGTAAAGTTAAAATGCTGTCTGCAGCCTGATAGGTAAATGAGATTGCAGTTTGTTTTAGCTGGTAATCAGTTAATATAAATAAAGATTTTGTTTTATCGTATTGCAGTTTATAATCTTTCATTTCATCTTGATCATCCTGAAAAATAATATAACTATCCTTATGAACAAAAAAACGCTTGACTGGTGAGAATGCAGCAGGTAATGTATCATTTCCTTCAATGATGTTGGTTACCTGGTAAGCGCCGTGCAGGTAAGGCCGTAAAGCTTTATCGCCATTGTAATTTGATGAATTTATGAAGGGATAAAAAACCTCTAAACAAATAATGCCTATGGCCAACCATTGTATAAAATAAGATGCTAAAGTTTTTTTTAATAAAACAGGAGAAAGATTTTCAGGCTGAAATATATTTTTTGGTTGTAAAAACAGTTGGTATAATTTATTGCAATAGGGGAATAGGAGATAAATATTTACAAAAAGTAAAAACAAAGAAAATAATTTTACTGAAATATCAAATCCAAAATTTACAGCAATTACATTCAGCAAAATGCCAAAGGAAAGCAGTAATCCCAACAGTCTTGTTCTTTTAATCAAAATAAAAACCGCAGCCAGTGCTTCCAGCATACCCAAAAAAACATTGTACCCGTACGAACTACCCATGCTGCTCCAATACAATAAGTCTTTATCTATTTTTCCTAATGGCGTAAAAAGTGTATTAGGCTCGGGAGTATAAAATTGGTTTTTAAAAATTTTATCGGCACCGTATTTTAATAATTGCAGCACTAAGTAATACAATGCAAGCTGGTATATAAATGCAAAAATTCTTTCTTTGTATTGCGACCCTTTTTTTACTTGCAATAATACTACGGTGATAATGATGGAGAGTATCAAAAACAACAATAACAGTATATACATGGAAATACTGTCTGAATAAACATGGGTATTAGAAAGTGATTTAGAAAAAATATTTTTAGCAACAGCGCCAATTAATCTGCCAAAAATAAAATCAGTAATAGCTAATTGTATTTTGGTAATATTAAAAGGAAAGGGAATAAATATTACACAAAGCAATATAAAATAAGAAGCAACAGTTTTAATGAAACTCCTTATCATGTAAGGGATAGTTTATCCAAAAGAGCTTTATCTTTTTTACTATTGCGGCTTGCAATTTTCCATGATAACCAGCCGCCGAGCAATGCAAGTAAAAATATCATCGCTAATGCCTGTATCATTTGTCTATCAAAAGTATTGTTATTGATTGTATTGCTATTCGCTGGAACAATTGGCAATATATTGTTTTCTTTAGCCTTCTCTTTGATATTGTCCAGGTTGTTTTTATTCTTTTCTCCTTTAGTTTTTTTATTATCGTAACCGATGAATACTGCTTTTTTTATATTGTTATCATACTGCTTGCTTGTTTTTAAAACAGATTTGATGCTATCCAATGAATGATTTTTTGAAAATAACGGGTCGTTATACAGTGTGTCTTTTTCTATTCTTATAAACCTGGCAGAGTCTTTAGGTTCGTTGTTGAACCTGCTGTACACTTTCTGTATCCGTACCGATGCAGATGAAGAAATATAGATTACACTGTCAAGATAATAAGTTCTGATAGGAACAGGCCCTCCGAAATTTGATCCTTCATTATCGAACAATTCATTGTTGAGCGCCAAATCAAAATTTTTCATATTGCCACTGTGGCTCTTAAAGGCAATTAATTTTGTTTGTGCAAAGGAAGTGGTAATAATTATACTAAATAGCAAAGCAAGAATTGATTTCATATTGATATGTTTTTAGTACGATTCCTTAAAGATAAAAAAAATTACTCTTCCATCCATTGAACGCCCGTCTTTTTTATATCGCTTGCAATATTGTCGATAAAGTTAAACTGGTCGGCAATTGGTTTAAATTCTGTTAATTGTTTTTGAGTAATGCTTTCTGATACGCCTCTCTCCAGTTCATTACGCCTGGCCTGCAACAAAATTTGCAACCTTTGCTGAATATTATTATGCGCCGGTTCTTCTGATGCAACCGTTTCAGCTTTTGTATCAGTGATGGTATTTTCAGCATCTTCCAGTTTTGATACAATAGTATTAATAAGAGGTGCAAAATCTTTTGATACCAATTTTTCTGCAGAAGATTTTACATAATAGGAGAGTGTAGCAACATGAGAAGTAAGCATGTGGTTCAATACAACAAATTGATGCAATTGCGTAGTGTTTTTTTGTTTGCTCTTTGGTTCGTTCAACATTCTTGTAAATGCATCAGATAAATTGGCCAATGCCACAAAAGCATCTTTTCGGCTCACTTTGTAGATGGTATTGGTTACCGGGTTTCCGGTAAAAGCGCCCGCAATAACTGCAAAATATTTTTTATTGCTGCGTATAGCTTCAAGCATATAATTACTGATCTGTTCATGTTCCCACGCCGGCAATAAAATAAGGTTAGCTAAAAATGCAATTACCGATCCTATAGCAGTATCGGTTACACGCTCAACAATTACAGACTGAAAATTGGAACTGTTCAATAAATGAAAAAGCAGTAAAATGTACGGCGTCATAAAAATTACACTAAACATATAATTTGTCCTCAACAAACTATAGGTCCCAATCATTAAAAACAACATTACAACAAATAACGCCTGGTTATCTTTAATAAAATACAAAATCAACATTCCCATTGCTGCGCCTACAATGGTACCAATAAGGCGCTCGTAATTTCTTTTTTTGGTAAGGCTGTACGCGGGTTTTAAAATAACAATGATGGTCAGCAATATCCAGTAACCATGGCCCAGCGGAAAAAATAAAGACGTAATAAAACCTAACAATGTTGCAATGCTTACCCTTAGCGCATGTCTGAAATTATTGGAAGCAAAAGAAAGGTTATCCCGTAATAATTTCCAGTCAAATGGTTCATGTGTAACAAACTTATCATAATCAACAGGCTTCGCCATTTTTTCTGTTAGTGCTTTGTCGTAAGCAGTGTACAAATGCAATGTATGAATGCGGCCTGCAATATCGCTGATGCTGTTTAAAATATGCCGCATACTGATGAAGCTATCTACATTTTCCGCATTGCGTTTTCTATCTCTAAACTCATTAAAATATTCTTTTGTTTTGCTGATGTGTGCTGCAAGTATACCGGTATCTTCAGATGTTCGGCCACTTTGCACCGCAATACCGATTTCGTCTAATTCATTCGCCAATTCCAAAATCAGTTGGCGGTATTGTTCCAAAATATCATCTTCGTTAAATGCATCATGCAATGCTTTGTAATCGTGGTATGAAGTCATTGTTCTTTCAAACAGATCGACAATATCAGTAAACATTATCAGCAATGTTCTTCCGGTTGTAGTAGATTCTCTTACGACATTCCTGCTCTTGAATAATAATTCTCTTACCAGATTTTGTTGTGCATGCAACACAATTTGCTGCTCCATCATTAGCTGGTAAGTTTTTTCGTAATCGACATCCTTTTGGTAAAACGCTGCTCTTACACGCAGGTAATTGGCAGTACCTCTTATGCAATCGCCTAAAGCTTGTTGCGCCAGTTTATAAGGACGAAAACTATACAGCAATAAACTTAATAGCATATACCAAACGCCGCCTGCTAAAATGTAAGCTGCATTTAATAAAACATCCCAGCCCTGGTAATGCCTGTCAATATTCAATACCATTATCAGCAATGCAGATACGCCAATTGAATTAGCTCTTGTACCATACACTGCAATCATCGAAAACAAAAAACAAGCTATAACCATAAGGCCACCAAGGACTACATGATACGGTGCTGCCAGCGCAGTGAAAACCGCCATCAATGTATTGATGATGATACAAGCCAGCATTCCGTTTTTGCGGTGATGGATTGGGCCCGGGGTGTCTGTGATACTCACACTCATAGCACCCAGCGAAACAACAATGCCAACTGAAAGCAAATTAAAATAGTTAAGTGCAAGCGCGGGCAATACAATGCCTGCAGTAATACGTACGCCATCGCTTAGGTAGTGGCTATTTATAAAACTCTTGTATTCTTTTATATAATCCATTTATGCCGACGCGGTTTGTAATGGCAAAGATACTTTTTTATGTTACTAAGAAACGCGCTGTATTTTGTAACAGCAGTAAAAGGGGGAAATATAAAATGCAAAAAAGCCGCCTCAATTTTGTTGAGAACGGCTCTTAAAGTTTTCAAAATAATTACATCTTTTTAGCAGGCATTCCTGCATCGCCTTTCAAATATTTATCTAAAAACTCCAGCGTTTTATTTGCCGTAGTAATTTGATTTTCTTTTTTGGTAAAGCCATGCCCTTCATTGGGGTAAGTAACATATTCTACCGGTACATTATTTTGCTTTACACCAGCAACAATTTCCTGGCTTTCGATGGGCAATACCCTTACATCATTCAATCCCTGAAACACAATTAAGGGCTTATTGATTTTTTGATAATTGAACAAAGGCGAAATATTTTTCAACCTCACTGAATCTGAAGTATTGGGGTCGCCCATTTCATCATACAAAGCTTTTCTGCCTGCTTCCCAATAGGCAGGTATGCTGCGTAAAGTGCGTATCCAGTTGGCTACGCCAAATAAATCAACACCTACTTTAAATTCATTGGGATGAAAAGCCAAAGCGCCCAATACCATACAACCGCCATAGCTGCCGCCTTCAATCCCAATCCTTGCCGTATCTATATAATCCTGCTGTTGCAGCCATTTTTTGCCCCATATACAATCGTTAAGGTCGCCGTTACTGTGGTCCCTGTTGTCTAATTTATAAAATGTTTTTCCGTAACCACTGCTGCCGCGGTTGTTTACTGCTAGCACCGCATAACCATGATTCACCAAATGTTGTATGGCATTGGAAAATCCAATTCTTGACTGGCCGCCTGGGCCGCCATGAATCCAAAGTAAAGCCGGTACTTTATTTTCTTTTGATGCAGTAAGCGGCTTGTAATAAATAGCAGGAATTTCTTTACCATCAAAAGATTTAAAACGCACCACTTCTGCACTTACCAAATCATTTACATCTATTGCCGAATTCAATGTTTGTGTAAGCTGCTTTAAAGTTTTGGTTTCAAAGTTAAAAGTATACAAATTATCCGGGCTGCGGCTACTGCCTACAGTGAGCAACATATTTTTTTCTGTTGGTGATATAATTACATCCTTAACATCACCATCTTTTATTTCCGGAAAGTCCACAAGCTTGTTGGTTGCATGGTCAAACAGCAGTACTTTATTCTTTCCATCTTCATTGATGAAAATGGTGTGGTACTTTTCATTTTCGCTTAGCGACATGCCCTGTACATCCCAGCTGGTGCTATACATTTTTTCTGTAGCACCGCTATTGATGTTGTATTTAACCAGGTATTGAAATTCGCTGCCATCATTGGTAACGTAGTACATGATGCTGTCGTTCTTTTCAAAACCGCTGCTGAACCAGGTAGCTTCATTATCATTGCTGATGCGTTTGGTAGTTTTGTTTTTGGTATCAAAAAGATACAGTTCATTTTTATCTGTAGTAATCTCCCTGTTAAGTGTGATATATCTTTCTGTACTGCTGATATCGTTAGGGCTGTAGCTGGAATCATTTTGATACACGATAGTGAAATTCCATGTGGCAGTATCAGCTTTCCAGATATCAAAATATTTGGGATTGCGTTTATTGCTGGTTATAAAAATTGATTTTTTATCCTTGCTCCAGGTAAACAGTCTGTTGGCACTGCCAATCCATGGCGTAATATCTTTTGTTGTAGTGTCACCTGGAGATTGCAGGTAAAGATGCGTATTTTCATTGCCACCCTGGTCGGCGCTGTAAATATATTTACTGGTTCCGGGCAGGTAACCCACCGGAAAAAATGATTCCTTGCCGGATTTTGTGAGCGGTTTTAAAGCAGTGTCTGCAATGTTTAATTCGTATAAATTGAAGATGCCGGTGATATTGGATCCTGCCAATACCTTAGTTTCATCGGTGTTAAAAGCTACGCCGCTGATGCTTTTATTATTGTACAATTGTTCGGCTGTGTATTGTTTTACTTCCTTTCTGGCAGCAGTTTCGCTGTTGTTGCTGCATGAGGCCAATAATACCATCAAGGCTAAAAAGGGAATGGTAGTCTTTTTCATATAAAAAGTTTATCCGGTTAAGATAACATTTGTTCTGCTTTCATTAAAATAATTTGCAATTTTATTTTATCTTACCAATAACAAAAATTGTATTAAACCTTTTAACCTTAAACTTTTTTTTATGCAAACAAAACTTGAACAGCGTATTATAAGACTGGAAAAAAATCTCCAGTTATACCGCTTTGGAAGTATTGGTTTATTGGTAATTGTATTGGGTTTTGCCATGATGAGCTTTGATAAAAAGCAGGCAGCGCCGGATGTTATTGAAGCTAAGGCTTTTCATTTAGTGAATGATGATGGTAAAGTGCTGGCGGAATTAACCAATGTCAAGGGCAACGGAGAGATTAACACCTATTCGGCACAGGGACAAAGGCTGCTTAGCTTTTTTCAATCAGACGGAGGATCAGGAGGTATTAATACATTTGATAAAGATGGCAATGTTTTGTTTAAAGTTACCAGTAGTACCGACGGTGGAGGATATATGTGTTTGTTTAATTCAGCCACAACACCTGTGGTAGAATTGGGTATTACTAAAATAGAATCGGGTTATTTAAGAATAAATGACCGAAATGAAAAAAAGATGGCCTGGATTACTTATACAGAAAATGGGGGAGGTTATTTTTCTATATCCAATGACGGGCAGGAAATGCTACGTTTTTCTACACCATCTGATGGAGGAAGGATGGGAATATACAATGGCAACAATACAAGGGTAGTTTACGCCGGTGCACAAGATACTAAAGATGGCAATGTCAGTGTTTGGAATAGTGGAGCAACAAGAACTGGAAGTTTACCGCAATGAGAACAATAAAATTTAACGGTACCTATTTTTTATTGACGATAATATTATTGTTGCTAGAAATTTTTATTGCTTTGTTGGTGCATGATGATTTTGTTCGTCCGCATGTGGGTGATTTTTTAGTGGTCATATTGATGTATTGTTTTGTAAAATCTTTTATAAATACGCCGGTTGTGCCAACTGCAATTGGCGTATTGTTATTTGCATATGCCATAGAAACAGCGCAGTATTTTAATATTGTTAAGCGGCTTGGCCTGCAACATTCAAAGTTTGCAAGTACAATTATCGGTACTTCATTTGAGTGGACAGATATATGGGCTTATACGATAGGTGTCATTGTTATTATCGGTGCGGAAAAAATAGTTCAACCAAAAAAATAAGACTGTTTATTGCCGCTTATAAAAATCAGTCAACGGTCTTCGATATTGGTTCTACATTTGTTATAACAAGGGTTGCCAGCCTTTAAAACAACTTTTAATTTTAAAATACTGCGAGAGGTTGGCCACCCTAATTTAAAAACATACAGCATGAAAAATTTTTCCCGCCGTTCCTTTTTGCAAAAAGTTGGCATTGGCACAAGTGCTGCAGTAGTAGCAACAGCATTGCCATCTTTTATAACCCAACATTCACCCAATAAAAAATACACCGGCAAAAAATTAAATATTGCCCTTTGCGGCCTGGGGCGTTATGCAGGTTATGTTGCCGAAGGTTTGCAAGATTCGGAGTATTGCCGCATTGCAGGTTTGGTAACCGGTACACCATCCAAAGCAGATTCGTGGGGTGTAAAATATAATGTGCCCAAACAAAATATTTACAATTATCAGAACTTTGATGATGTAAAAAATAACAAAGACATTGATTTGGTGTATGTGATATTGCCCAATGCGCTGCACAAAGAATTTGTATTGCGAACAGCAAAAGCAGGCAAACATGTAATTGTAGAAAAACCAATGGCCATCACTCCCGAAGATTGCAGGGAAATGATCAATGCCTGCAAAGCAGCAAATGTTCAAATGGCGGTAGGTTACCGGCTGCATTACGAGCCTTACAATTTAGAAATAAAAAGGCTGGGGCAGGATAAAGTGTTCGGACAGGTACGCCTAATCGAAGCTTCGCTTGGTTATAAAACCGGAGATCCCACTGAATGGCGTTTGAACAAAGCGCTTGCAGGCGGCGGTCCTTTAATGAACGTGGGCATTTACTGTGTGCAGAGCACCCGTTATGTTTTGGGTGAAGAACCTACTTCGGTAACCGCACAATTTGGACCGGTTACTGATAAAATTTTATTTAAAGAAGTAGAAGCATCCATCACCTGGCAATTGCAATTTCCCAGCGGAGCCATGGCCAATTGCACCAGCACTTATAATTGTGGTATCGACAGGTTTTTTGCCTCTGCCGACGAGGGCACTTTTGAATTAAGTCCTGGCATTAGTTATGGCCCTTTTGTGGGCAAGACGAGTAAAGGCGAATTGCATTTTCCCGAAATAAACCAGCAACGCACCCAATGCGATGAAATTGCAAAACTAATATTGGCCAACAAACAATTGCCCGACCATATTACCGGCGAAGAAGGCTTTAAAGATATGCGGATATTGCAGGCGATTTACCAAGCGGCAAGAACGGGGAAGAAAATATTGCTTCCTTAATTTTGATGTCAAAGGCGGGTTATTATCAAAGAGAGGTTTCTTTTCTAATGCAGCCAACCTCTGCTCTTCTACCCGCCCTGAACAAGCTCAGGCTGACACTTTACAAGAGCACAAAATATTTCTTTGTATTTATGCATAAAAACTGTTTCTTGCATCAAAGCAAAAAACTGTTTATGAAAAAGTACCTTTTAACGCTTCTTCTTACCATTACCTGCACCTTTAGTTTTGCACAAAGCGAAAAAGCAAAAGCGCTCGTGAACGAAGGCGTTACGCTACACGACAAAGGCGATTACGAAGCCGCTATAAAAAAATACGACGAAGCCATTGCAGAAGATCCTTCATCTGTCGAAGCCTATTATGAAAAATCTTTTACATTGTATGCCATGAAAAAACTGGAAGAGTGTATTGAAGTTTCAAAAAAAATTATACAACAGTTCCCTGATAGTAAGTTGCTGAAAGGAGTATATGTGCAATACGGCAGCTCGTTAGATGATCTGGGGAAATCCGAAGATGCCATTAAGGTATATAATGAAGGGCTTAAAAAATTCCCCGGTTATTTCTTACTGAATTTCAATAAAGGTATTACCTACAGCATCATGAATGATAATGATAAAGCCTATTCCAGTTATCAGGATGCTTTGATTTCAAATCCGTTTCATGCTTCAAGTTATTACAGGGTAACCAATCTGTTAAAATCGAGCAATCATATTGCTGCAATGCTGTCGGGAATCATGTATTTGATTTTAGAACCTAAGACAGATAGAGCAACAGAAATTTTTAAAACAGTAAACGAACTTATTTATAAAGGCGTTAAAAAAACGGATGAAAAAAACGTTACCATCACAATGGATGCCGATATGCTTGACACCAAGAAAACCAAAAAGCAACCGGATAATTTCAGGATGGCAGAAATGATGTTTTTGATGTCATCTGCTTTGGATAAAGATTCGGTGATGAATACCATCACAAAGACCGATATAGAAAAATTTGATTTAAAACTGCAATTACTTATCAATAGTTTGGATGCAACCGGCAAAGGCTTTTTTACCGAACGTTATGTTCCATTCTTTAAAAAATTAAAAGAGAATAGTTATACCCTTATTGTAAGCAGGTTGGTATATGCCAATACAAATGACGAACACAATGCGGCTTGGCTCAAGGTAAATACCGATAAAGTAGGAGATTTTTACGACTGGTTAAAAGCCTATAAATGGCCTGAGAAATAAAAAATCAATTAGATTTTCCCGTATAAAAAAGCATGGTCCATAGAAGGAGAGGCGCTGCCTTTTATATCTTCAAGTGTAACAGCAAAAGCGGTTGCACCTTCCGGCACATTATCCATTGCAATAAAATGGTCCCTTATTTCATCATGCACCATGCCAACATTTACCGGTTTATCATTTACCATTGCCCAAAGCTGGTATTTTTTATCCTGTGGCGAAGGCACCAAATGATGAATCATAATATAAGCCTTGCCCGTTTTTTTATCCCAGTACATGGTACAACGGCAAAGCGTGTACGGGGCTACGCCGTACATAGCAACAGGTGTAATAGCGGGGTTTCTTAAAACCGCATAGTCGCCAGCAGGCAAAGTAGCAACAGGAGCAGTCGATGTATCTTTTTGCACCGATGCTAATTGCTGGTTCTTTTTGTACAAGTTATAATTCATCATACTGCTGATACCCAATAATAAAATAGCAGCTGCTGCAACAGGGCGCAGCCAATTTATTTTTCTTACTGGTGTTTGCGGTAATGCAACAACTGGTGGGTGTAATTTTTTTAAAGCGAATACAATTTTATTGTCGAGTTCAACACTTGTATCAGAAGATGCCGCCATGGCATTTTTTTCAAAAGCTGTTTCAAATTGTATAATGGCAGTGTTTAATGCTGCAAATTGAGGGCGCAGCAATTCCAGTTCTGCCTTTTCTTCCGGCGAACAAATGCCCATCACATACATTTCAATAATGCCCGATGATATGTAACTATTGATATCCATTATACAAATTGTTTGCGCAATTCTATCAGCGCATTCCTTAATCTTGTTTTTACAGTGCCTACCGGTATGGTTAATATTTTTGCAATTTCTTCATGCGTAAAGCCATTAAAATAAGCCAGTTCCAGCACATTTTTGTAATCTTCCCTTAATAAATGCACCTGCTTTCTCAGCCCAATCTGGTTAATGTTAAAGCTTTGGTTATCATTTTGATCCACGTAAGAAACGTAATTGTCGAGTGAATCGTTTTTTTGCTGGCTTTTAAAAGCCTTGCTACGGGTGGTGTTGATGGCGCAGTTACGGGTTACATTAAACAGCCAGGTAAACAGCCGCCCTTTTGTGGGGTCGTATTTTTCAATGTTTTTCCATGCGGTAACAAAGGCTTCCTGCAATACATCTTCGGCAATTTCCTTATCAGCAATAATCTGCTGCACCACGGTAAACAAAGCGCCTTTATAATTCTTATACAGGTACTGAAAAGCATTATCATCATGCTTTTTAAGCGCTGCGGTTAATGCTTCTTCAGTATATGTTTTTATATCAGACAAGGAGGAAGAAAAAATTAGTAGTTGTAAAAATAGAATGAAAGAGGGGGATAAAAAAATGAATATTTTTTTAAAAATACATTTTGAACCGGGCTGTATTTCTTTGTGGACCTGCGGTGGCCTCGCACTCTTGTACAGTAAATCTTTATGGAGCATTGAGCGGGTCGAAATGTTATTGAAGCGGAGGAAAATGTAGGAAATAGATTATTTTTCAAATCTATAGCCTCTTATAATGTAATACCCGAATAACCCCTTAGAAATTTTTACTTTTAAAATCTTGTCAGAAATACTTTCTATAAGTTTGCTGCCTACGTTTATACGCTTGTTTAAATTATCCCATTCAACATCAATATGTGTATAAAGTGAATGAGTAACTTTGGAATTGCTTTCTTCAATGTAATATGGCTTTATGCTTATTACTTGTATTTCACTTTGAGCAAAAAAATAATTTATAAATAAAAAAGTTGCGACAATTAAATTCCCAATTGGAACAGTAACCAAAAAGTATGTAGCAGTAGTAATTATAGCATTGTATTTCGTATTATTTTTTATATAAGTTTCGTAGCCGCAAATAACAAGTATTTTTTTATATAATAAAATTGTTACTAAAATGCTGGGGAGAAATAGGAGTGCAAGAATAAATTTAATATCCATGAATGTTTTAGGGTACAAAAAAACTGACCAAATGACGAGCAATACAAACCCAGTAATTACAGCCACGTTAATATTAAACTGGGCTTTTAAATTTCCCTTACTTTTCTTTCCACTAAATAATATTTTTTTTATTTTGGTATTCAAAAGAATTTTATTGTTGGTTTATTTTGAAATTTAATCGATATCCCAGAATGTTCTTGAGCCTTCATTAAGCTCATATCTTTAGTAAAGTTCTTGAGCAATCAGATTTCTCAATTCTAAAAGTGTAATACCATCTTCAACTGTTTCACCTTCTTCTAAATTATAGAAATCAATATATCCAACTTTGGTCATTGAGTTAAATTCTCCTAAGATATGGTCAAAATATAAAAATGCCAGGCTTTGGTATTTACTTTCATCTTTATTCATATTCTTAATGAAAACTTGGATATCTATAACTTCTCTTTCATTATCTATTGTAGGAAATATTTCAATGTCAGATGAAAGGTATTCTAAACCATCAAAATTTAATGTTATTTCATCGGTTGGCTGACGAAATATTTTTACAATCCAATTTTCAATATCAGGAGCAGCTAGTGCTAATTTTCTTGTTGGTTCAATACCTTCTTTAATTCCATCGGGGGTAATGATTAAAATATATTTTTCACTCTCTTTTGTAAGTTCTGGAAAAAGCAATTTATTGTAATCTCTTATTCTATTAGTTAATTCATCGTATATAGAATAGTTTCTATTATCTGAATCAATAAATTTTTCTATGATTGTTTTATAGCTAATAAACCATTCCCAAAAAATTTCTTCAGCAGATAAGTTTTTATCCTTGCGCTTAATAAGTCCGAACATTTTTAATGCTTGAGCTTTACAAAAAATAAAATATTTGGAAATCAGTCATAAACTTAAATTTCTCCGCTTCAATAAAAGCTCAATAAAGATATGTCGTGCAAGACTGTGACGCCAATAAAGCTACATAGAAATCCACTGTTGGGCTCTAAAAAAATGCTACAGCTTACACCAAATCATAAATCTAAAATCGGCAATTTACAATCATCAAATTGCCCTATTCACATCAAAATTTTCCAACTCCTTACTAACTGCATTTAAAAAAGTGCTTCCTAATGCACCGTCAATAATGCGGTGGTCGTAGCTGAGGGAAATATACATCATGTGGCGGATGGCAATGCTGTCGCCTTGCGGTGTTTCAATAACCATGGGACGTTTTTTAATAGCGCCAACAGCCATAATAGCCACCTGCGGCTGGTTGATAATGGGTGTACCCATAATGCTGCCGAAAGTACCTACATTAGTTAAAGTAAAAGTGCCGCCGGTAGTATCATCGGGTTTTAATTTTCCGGTACGGGCAGCATTAGCCAAGTGGTTCACTTGTTTTGCAAGTCCGGTTAGATTTAGTTGGTCGGCATTTTTAATTACAGGAACAATTAAGTTGCCGCTGGGCAGGGCAGTAGCCATACCAATATTTAAATCTTTTTTTACAATAATTTTATCGCCTTCCACACTGCTGCTGAGCAATGGATATTTTTTAATGCATTTCACAATGGCTTCAATAAACAATGGTGTAAAAGTTATTTTGGTGCCTTCTCTTTTTTCAAATTCTTTTTTTACTTTCTCTCTCCACATTACCAAACCGGTAACATCACACTCTGCAAAACTGGTTACATGGGCGCTGGTATGTTTGCTGTCCACCATGTGCTTTGCAATCAGTTTGCGCATGCGGTCCATCTCAATTACTTCTACATTACCTGTAAAAGCAATTGGTGGTTGATATGAAGGTTGGTCGTTATTAGTTGTTGATTGTTGGTTGTTAGTTGTTAGTTGTTTACTGTTGTCTGTTGTCAGTTGTCTGTCGTTTTTTGTCAACACGGTTGCTTCTTGCGGTACGCTTGGTGCTTGCTGTTTGTAACCTGTTCCCTTATTTGCAACATAAGCTAAAATATCTTTCTTGCTCACTCTTCCTTCTTGCCCCGTGCCTGGAATATTTTCCAGTTCGGCCATGCTGATACCTTCCTGCTGAGCAATATTCAACACTAATGGGGAATAAAATTTTATTGCACTGGCCTGCCCGTTGCTGGCAGCGGCCTGCATATTATGCACAGGCTGGTAAGGGATTTCTTCTACCAGTTTGGCTTCTTCGTATTGAGGCTGGCTTACTGGCGCAGCAGGCTGGTTATTGGAAAGGGCTGCATTGGCACCCACACGTATGGTTGCTATTACAGTGCCAATCGGCACTACATCATTTTCATTAAATAAAACGGTTTCTATTACACCTTCGGCTGTAGAAGGCACTTCGCTGTCCACTTTATCGGTGGCAATGTCAAGCACGGTTTCATCCTGCTTAACAGTGTCGCCTGGTTTCTTGTGCCACTTTAAAATGGTGGCTTCCATAATGCTTTCGCCAAGCTTTGGCATAACTAAATCTACTACACTCATAAAATGGTTTAAGTGTTAAACAATCGTTGAACTGGCAAAGGCAAAAGTAAGCAAAAATAGTTGAAGGTTGAAAGTTCGAGGCTGAAGGTTGAAAGTTGAAGGTTGATGGTTTGCGGAGGGGGCGTTTTAACTTTCAACCATCAACTTTCAACCGTCAATTTTTAAGCGTTTTCCAAAATAAACTGGCGAAGTAAGTTTAAAGTGGTGTTGGCAGTAAGTTGTATGTTTCTGGCCCTGTCGAAGCGGAAGAAAAGTTTTTGAGTGATGATTTTTTCTTTGCTGCCAATAGCTACCCATACAGTGCCAACGGGTTTTTCGGGCATGCCGCCGCCCGGGCCCATAATGCCGCTTACGGCAATTACATAATTGGATTTGATATTTTGCAAAGCGCCTCTGGCCATTTCGGTTACTACTTCCTCACTCACCGCACCTTTGGTTAATAAAGTTTGATGGTTGACATTTAAAAGGTCTTCTTTAGCGCCGTAAGAATAACTGACCACGCTGCCATCGTAAAATGCAGAAGAACCAGGAATAGAAGTGAGCAAATGTGCAATATAGCCGCCGGTGCAACTTTCGGCAGTACACATGGTTTTGTTCTTTTGCAAGAGTAATTTGCCTACTACATTTTCTAAAGGTTCATCAATATTGGTAACTAAATATTTGGCGGTTAATTTTTGCAGTTGCTCAAATTGCAAATCAATTTCATTTTCAATAACAGCTTTATCAAACCCTGAAGTAGATAAACGCAAACGCACCATGCCGTAATTAGGGAGGTAAGCCAGTTTAATATGGGTGGGCAATGCTTTTTCAAATTCCTGTATCAGGTCAGCTAGAAAACTTTCACCCACACCAGCAGTTAATAAAGTGCGGTGCAAAATAGCTGGCAATTCAAATTGTTTGGTAAGATAAGGAACCACGAAATCTTCAATCATACCTTTCATTTCGTGTGGTACGCCAGGCATGCTGATATAAACCTTGCCAGCTCTCTCGAATAACATTCCTGGTGCAGTGCCTCTTTTATTTTGAATGACGGTGCAGTTATCCGGCACTTCAGCCTGCAATAAATTGCGAGATATCATGGGGCGGTTCAACTTTGTAAAGATGTTGATAACGTTTTGTTTGGCGCCTTCGTCAACAATCATAGTTCCGCCAAAATATTTGCATAATAATTCTTTGGTAATATCATCGCTGGTTGGGCCAAGGCCACCGGTGATTAAAATGATGTGGGCATGTTTGCTTTCTTCATCCAGCGCATTCCAGATTTCATCCCATACATCGCCTACTGCTACACGCCTTATAACGGCAATGCCTGCCTTGTTTAATTCCTGGGCCATCCAGGCACTGTTGGTGTCAATTACCTGGCCTATTAAAAGTTCGTCGCCTATGGTGATGATGGTTGCTTTTGTCATGTAAGAAAATAGTGAAATTAAAAAGTTATGCCTTCGTGAATATCTTTGAGTGGATAAGTATAAAGTGTGTTTTTCGGAATATGAATTCTTAAATAACTTCCATAAGGTTTACAACCTTTTCCTTTTAATTTATGGAAAATCTCTCCAAATAAGTTCGAAAATACTATATTATGATTTGCTGATGCACCGCTCATTGCGAATACTTCCCCTTGGTAATACTCATGCTTTTCTGTAGCAGCTCTTCCCATTTCTAAATATTCTTCTTCCGAAATGTAATTGTATTTAAGCGCCGGCTCTTCCACTTTATTTTCCATACATCAAATTTAAATCTTTTAGCTTTGAGTAAATAAATTTATTTACTGATGAAAGGTATATTGGTAACAATGATGACAGCAATAAGTTCATTGTCATTTGCACAAAATATAGACAGCAAATTAGCTACTGCAATAAATAGCCTGGAGGCTGATGCACAGTTTAAACATGCCATAATTAGTTTGTATGTTGTAGATAGTAAAACAGGTAAAGTTGTTTTTGATAAAAATTCGCAAATTGGGTTGGCGCCTGCAAGTTGCCAGAAAGTAATAACGAGTACGAGTGCATTTGAGATGTTGGGGAAAGATTATAGGTATAAAACTTCTTTTGTAAATGGAAAATATTTTGACGGAAAAGGTGGGAATGATTTATATATAATAGGCTCCGGAGATCCTACATTCGGAAGCAAGCGATATACAGGAACTATTGATACCACAATTTTTAACAGCGTTTATATAAATTTTCAACGCAAAAAAATGAATAGCTTTCATAAAGTTTATGTTAACGACATTACTTTTGGGAACAATGCAATACCGAGAGGGTGGATTTGGGAAGATATTGCAAATTATTATGGAGCAGGAGCCCATCAATTGAATTGGAAAGAAAATCAATACGACATTATTTTTTCTTCTGGAATTCCCGGTATGCCATCGAGAATAACAAGCATAGAACCTAAAATGCCCGGTATAACATTTAATAGCGCAATCGTTGCAGGCAAAGTAGGTTCGGGTGATAATGGGTATGCTTTTTTTATGCCGGCGCAAGACACGATATTGCTGCAAGGCACAATTCCACCTAATAAAAAAATGTTCTCTATTTCGGGTGCAACGCCAAATCCTCCACAAGTTTTTTTAACTGAATTTGAAAATTATTTTTCGAATAACAATCATTTGCTATCAATTGATAAAACAGAAGTAGGAAAAATGTTCGATGGCTATTACAATGGATTTCGAGGCGAAAGACCAGATGTTGAAATGGATACTATTTATAATTATTATTCTCCACCACTTGATAGCATCAACTATTGGTTTCTCAAGAGAAGCATCAACCTTTATGGCGAAGCATTTGTAAAAACCATCGCTTACGAAAAAACAAAATTCGGTACTACTGATACGGGTGTAGCCATCATAAAAAACTTTTGGAAAGATAAAGGGATCGAACCATCAGCCATTAACATCATCGACGGCAGCGGGCTTTCTCCAGCCAACCGTGTTACCACAAATGCACTTGTTACGGTAATGCAATACGCAAAAAAGCAAAACTGGTTTTCATCTTTCTATTATGATTTGCCGGAAATAAATGGTATAAAAATGAAAGATGGTTATATCACTGGTGTAAGAAGTTATACAGGTTATATAAAAAGTGCCAAAGGCAGTGAATATACTTTTTCTTTTATTGTAAATAATTTTGATGGCAGCGCAGGAACTGTGAGGGAAAAAATGTGGAAGCTGCTGGATATTTTAAAGTAGCTTTATCATTCTTCATTCATCTTAAACTAACTTTTATGGCAGCCCAAAATTTTAAAAATCACACCCGTTTTGTACCGATATTTCATTTTGTTGCCTTACCCGCAGCAGTATTTCCATTAGTGGTAAGCATTCAACATTTTATTAGAACCCTTATTAATGAAAGCGGCAGGGTACATGCTGCGTCAATAGTTTCGTTGTGTTTGGCAGTAGTGCTGGGAGTTTGGTTGTCAAGAGCCTTTGCTTTAAAAGCGCAAGACAGAGCCATACGTGCCGAAGAAAACCTGCGCTATTTTGCTATGACAGGAAATTTAATGGACAGTAAATTAAGTTTGCGCCAGATTATTGCATTGCGCTTTGCGCCCAATAATGAATTTGTTGATTTGGCTCATCGTGCAGTTGCAGAAAACTTATCTTCAAAAGATATTAAAATGGCAATAAAAAATTGGAGAGAAGATAATAACCGAGTATAATGAATAATTAGTAATTAATAATATTTCTGGATTGAACGCTTAGCTATTTTTTGTGATGCCTTCAGATTTATAAATTATTCATTATCCTTTACTTCCTTGTTCATTATTAAAAGTACCTGCTTAATTTTTCTCTCAGCTGTTCCGGCATTTCGCAGCGCTTCATGGTTTTGGCATCGATAAAAAATAAAGTTACTTCTCCTGTATTTAACAATTTATCCTGTTCATTAAAAATCTCTGCATAAAAAACAATTTTATGATGAACAGGCATTTCTTTTAATGTTGTTTTAATGGTTATCAGGTCATCATATTTTGCAGGTCGTAAAAATTTGCTGTGTATTTCTACAACGGGCATAATTATCCCCAGCGCTTCAATTTCTTTATAGGTATAGCCCAATTGCCTAATGGCTTCTGTACGCCCAATTTCATAAAACTGCGCATAGTGGCCATAATATACCATACTCATCTGGTCGGTTAATGCATAGTGAATGCGGACCTGTGTTTCGGTTACAAACATTAGTCAATAAGTTTATTTTCTATTTCATCTTCGGGCTCAACATTATTTATCTTTGATGCAAAAAAATCAGCAAAAGTTTTTGCATAATATACCAGTACGAAAAATAAAAATAAAATTATAGCTTGTGAAATAAGATCAGAATTACTGGGTAGTTTTATATCTCTTGTTATAAAACCATTGGTATTACTGCCTTTTATTTTATTATAGCCATCTACAATAAAGGGAGGTAATTGTTTTATAAATCCGTAAAGCCCAAGGCCTACAAAAAGCACAAAAAGAATTTCGGCTTTATCAAGTGCAAAATTGATATCTCCATTCAGGTTTGCGTTGTTAGAAACCCATAGGGCAAAATGCTTCGATTTTTTTATACAATATATTGCTGATAAAAGATAAGCGCCATCAACCAAAACAGTTCTAAATAATATTTCCCAAAAATATCCTCCCCGAAGCCCATCTTCAAACCAGGCGAATATCAAATATAAAAACTGAGGTAATGATGTTAAAAAAATGAAAGCACTGAAAATGCCGACAATAATAATTGTCAGTTGTACAAGGTCAAGTCTTTTCATTATGTTTTGTTTAAGGTTTTATTTTCCCATCATACCATCTACACTTGCTTTGCCGGGGCCCACTAAAAGTAAAACAATATAGCCAATCAGGTACAAAGTCGCCTGCTCGCCATCACCAAAAACATCCCCATGGTGCGATTTAAAAACTATTACACAACAGGCAATTATTAAGGGAATTGTCGCCAGCCTTGTAAACAATCCTAATATTAAAAATATGGAACAGAAAAATTCTGCAAAGATGATAAGCACTGCAGCAATTGTTTTGCTCATGCCAAACAATATGGGCATCTCTGCAACTGTTGGTGAAAAATGGGTCAATTTTTGGTAGCCATGCATCAGCATTAAAATGCCAATGCCCAATCTTAATACCAACATTGCTGTACTAAATGCACCGGCAGAATACTTTGTTGAGGTTAATTTTTTCATTTTCTTTTTTTGGTTTTTAGGGTTACAGATATTTTGTTTTGCAATTTTATAAAATCCTTAACAGCAAAACAAAAATACATTCGTTTACATTACAACACTTATCCACTTATTAACAATAAAACTGGAACGGTGTTTGCTTAACTGGCATTATAGTTAATTTTACAACTCGAACAAAAGCCCCCGAATCAATCAACATGATAAAACATAAACTTACCGCCCTTGTTATTGCAGCAGGGCTTTATTTTTCAGCAGTTGCACAACCTACCAATGCAGTTACAGACCCCGAAAAAAAGTTTAAAGATGCCAAGGAACTCTTCGTAAGAGAGCAGTTTGCATTGGCATATCCCTTGCTGAAAGAATTGAAAGCGCAATATCCAGATAACACCATCAGCAACCATACTTATATTAATGACGATGTTGATTATTTCTACATTGCCTGCGAATTAAAATTAGTACAACCTGTTGCTGAACAGGAAGCCAAACAGTACATAGATGCGGTGGCAAATGAACCCCGCCGGCAGCTGATGAGCTACCACCTTGCGAAATTTTATTTCACAAAAGACGATTTTAGCAATGCTATAACATATTACGAAAAGGCTGGCTTGGATAATTTGAACAATGAGGAAATTGCAGATGCAAAATTTGAAAAAGCTTATTGCTATTTTAATTTAAAACAATTTGCAGAAGCCAAGCCTTTGTTTGATGAAATTCATCAATTGCCCAACAACAAATATTATTTTGCTGCAAATTATTATTACGGATTTATAGCTTATGCCGACAGGCAATACAACGAAGCCTTAAAATCGTTTCGTCTGGTAGAAACAAAAGACGAATACAAAGGTGTAGTGCCTTATTATATTGCCGAGATATATTATTTCCAGGGAAAGAAAGATGAATCATTGCGCTATGGAGAGAGTATATTGGCAAAAGGCGGTACTTTATTTTATGCAAAAGAAATGCAATTGCTAATGGGACAATTGCATTTTGAACGTAAGGAATTTGCAAAAGCTTTACCATTGTTAGAATATTATGTAAACAATAGCGATAAAGTAGACAAAGAAGTATTGTACGAAGTAAGTTATTGTTACTACCAGGATAATCAATTGCAGAAAGCCATTGATGGTTTTAAACAATTGACCAATCAAAAAGATTCGATGGGGCAGAACAGCATGTACTTGTTGGGTGATTGTTATTTGAGGACCAATCAAAAAGAAAATGCAAGAAATGCTTTTCAATATTGCGCTTATAATAATAGCAATGCAAAACAACAGGAAGTATCCCGTTTTATCTACGCAAAATTATCTTACGAATTAGGTTATCAAAATATCGCTTTAAATGAGTTAAAAAAATTTTTAGCCGATTATCCCAATTCGGATTATGAAACAGAAGCCAAAGAAATTTTAGTAGGATTGTTGGCAAATACCAATAATTATACTGATGCATTGACTTTATACGAGTCGATGGGTAAGCCAACGGTGGCCATGCAAAAAGTATATCCAAGAATATTATTTGGCAAAGCAGTTGAATATGTAAACGACCAGCAAATTGTTAGAGCCGATGAATTGTTGACTAAAGTTTTGGCTGACCAGTATGCAGCACCAATACTGCCTTATGTAAATTTTTGGAAAGGAGAGATTGCATTGCGCAATCAAAAATATGACGAGGCAATAAAATTTATGACGGCTTATTTGCAAAGCAGTGCTCCATCACAAGGTGAAGCTACTCCGCAAGCGGCAAGATATGATTTGGGCTATAGCTGGATGAAAAAAGAAAATTACAAACAAGCGTTAACTTATTTTGAACAGGTTACAAAGACAGTAACCGTTACATCTCCTGCTATTGAGCAAGATGCTTATGTACGCAGCGCTGATTGTTATTTTATGAACAGGGATTTTGCAAAGGCAAATGCTATGTACGATAACATCATCAACAATGCATTGCCGCAAAGTGACTATGCATTTTTTCAAAAGGCAATGGTGGCAGGAGTAAAAAGTTCTACTGATAAAATAAAAACTTTAAATACACTTACCCGTCAATATCCGCAAAGCAATTTGGTGCCGGATGTAAATATGGAAATTGCCAATACTTATATGGCTGATGAAAAATTTGCAGACGCTATCCCTTATTTAAACACCATTTTAAATATGCCGGATGCCGGTGGTTTAAAACCGGTTACTTATTTAAAATTAGGATTGAGTTACTATAATACGGATAAGAATAAAGAAGCGCTGGATAATTACCAGGCATTGATACAAAAATATCCGCAATCGCCGGAAGCTGATGAAGCGCTGGATAATATTAAAAGCATTTATGTAGAAGAAGGCAAGCCGAATGAATATGTTGAGTTAATGCGCAAGAATGGTAAAAATATTTCTGTCAGCGAGGCAGATTCTTTAACCTACACTTCGGCAGAAATAAAATACAATGCCAATGATTGCGCAGCAGCAATTACTGGATTCAATAATTATTTATCGCAATACCCGACTGGTTCATTTGCTTTGGAAGCTAACTTTTTCCGCAGCGAATGTTACGATAAAAACAAAGACTGGGCAAATGCCTTAACCGGTTATAATTATGTAAATGCAAAAGGTTTGAACCGTTATTTTGAACGTTCAACTTTGGAAGCGGCACGTATCAATTATTTTGAATTGAAAGATTATGCTGCCGCAAAGAAATTGTTTGAATCATTATTGGCAGGCTCTGCAAACCAGGATAATATTTTAGAGGCGTTGAGAGGTTTGGTACGTTGTCAATATCTGTTGAAAGACTATGCTACGGCTAATGAAACTGCAAAAACATTGCTTACCAAAAAAGGCATCAGCACCGATGATAAATCAATTTCATTATTGGTGTTAGGCAAATCGCAACAGTTGAGTGGCGATTGTAACTCAGCCATTGCTTCATTCAAATCTTGTGCAGCCATCAATAAATCGGCATGGGGAGCAGAAGCAAGGTATGAAATTGCGAATTGCCAGTTTACCTCTAACAATTTAAGTGCAGCAGAAAAATCTGCAATGGCTGTGATAAAAGAAACTGGTTCTTACGATAACTGGGTAACCAAATCTTATATTTTACTCGGCGATATTTTTATGCAGCAGAAAGATTATTTCAATGCAAAAGCCACTTACGAAAGCGTAGCTAAAAACTCTGTTATTCCTGAATTAAAAGCAGAAGCACAAACAAAATTGGATAAAGCAACAGCTGAGGAACAGGCAAATAGTAAAGTAATAAGTAATTAGGAATTGAGTACCACAAATTAAAGAAGTTAAAACAGCAATAATGAAAATTCAACTTAAAAAACATTCGATATTCTCCATTCAATATTCAACATTGTTATTGATAAGTAGTTTGTTTTGCAATGCAACATTTGCCCAAAAAGACAGCACTAAAAAAACAACCACCATTGATATCACTTCATCATATAAACCCGTATTACGTAATGCGGTAAAAATAAATTTTTCGGCATCGCATTTGGTTGCGGACACCAGTAAGCCCAAGATGAATTACCAGGTACCGGCACAAAATTTATTTTATGCTTATCAGCCAATCCCATTAAAACCATTGGCATTGCAGCAGGATACTAATTTAAATTTGGGATTACGTAATTATTTAAAATTAGGTTTCGGCAATTTTTCTACCCCTTATGTAAGTGCAGGGTTTAGTTTTGGTGATGGTAAAAAAAGTTTGCTGAATTTGTATGCTGATTATATTTCTTCTAAAGGAAAAATAAAATACCAGGATTATACACAACTCAATTTAAAAGCAACGGGTAGTTATTTTACAGCAAAGAACGAGGCGTATGGTAGCGTAAATCTTAGTCAGCATGATACCTATTTGTATGGGTATGACCATGCTTTGTACAATTATTCCAAGAGCAGTATCCGTAATCAATACATGGATGTTAACTTAAAAGCTGGTATAAGAAATACAGTAGTGGGTGATTTTGGTATTAAATATAACCCAACTGTAGAAGTAGATGTATTTAGCAATAAAGATAAAGCAAGCGAAAGTTCATTAATATTAAATGCGCCAGTTGAAAAAAACTTTGGCGAAGATTTTACCTTGAAGGTTGCTGCTAGAGCAGACATCACTTCTTATACAACAAAAAATTATATCCCCAATAATTTTAAAATAAATAATAATGTTTTTCAAGTGGTGCCATCTTTGGCTTATGCAGGAGAACGGTTTAATTTAAATGCCGGCATTACGCCAACATGGGACAATGGCAATTTTGTATGGCTGCCAAACGTGTATGCAGAGGCGCATGTAAAAGAAAAAGTGTTTTTGATTCAGGCAGGATGGGTAGGCACTTATACCAAAAATACCTTGCACAATTTAACAGATATTAATCCATACCTGTTAACGCTAACATCGCAAACCAACAGTAAACAAATTGAATATTACGGCGGCATAAAAGCAACCATCGGCAAGCATTTTAATTTTAGTGCAAAGGCTGGTTGGATTAGTTACACTAATTTCCCTTTATTTATAAATGATACAGCAACAGACGGCAAAGGGTTTAAAACTGTTTATGAAGCAAAAGCAAACAACCTGCGTATCCATGGCGATTTAAGTTTTATCAGCCAGGATAAATTTACATTGACAACTGGATTGACTTTGAATGGCTACACCGGCTTCAATAACAACAACAAAGCATGGAATACAGTGCCATTGGAATTAACCAGTTCACTGCGCTGGTGGGCATTTAAACAAGTATTGCTGAAAGCAGATTTATATGCATTTGGCGGCGGTAATTATATCGACAAAGGAAATATATCAAGAGCATTTAGTGGCGGTACTGATTTAAGTGCCGGAGCAGAGTTTAAAGTAAATAAAACTTTTAGTGCCTGGTTTGATGTAAATAATATTTTAAACAATAAATATGCACGCTGGCACAATTATGAAGTATATGGATTGAATGTGTTGGGTGGGGTGAGAGTAACTTTTTAAAATCCTACAAAATAATTTAGCCCGAAGATGAATGTATTTCCTCTTCGGGCTTTTTTTGCAAATTGTTGCCAACTCTTGCTAAAGATTTAACTCGTGTAATGTCAGCCTGAGCTTGTCGAAGGCGGGTTGAAAAATGATGGGTGCCTGCATTTGAAAAGACATCACTTTTTGATACTAAGCCGACTTCGGCAAGCTCAGGCTGATAGCTTTTTTACCAACTCAGTAAATCATTGGCAAAAGACCCATTCCTGCTTATATTTGCACATCATTTAAAACCAAATGCATCAATTAATCGCCTCTTTCCTTTTTCAAAATAAAACCTGTCCTTTGCCTGGTTTGGGTACTTTGTATATAAGTACTGGCAATAGCGAAGCCAATTTTTCAAATAAATCTTTTTCTGCTCCTTCAACTACTATAACTTTTGAAAATAAAGAAAATGATGCTGGCAGCTTTTTAGATTATGTTGCTGCAAAAACAAACCAAACCGTTTTGCAATCCATTGAAACATTATCGCAATTTTGCAAGGGTTTAAAGAGCTCCACCATTGCCAATAATCCGGCAACGCTGCATGGAGTAGGTGAATTTTTTTCGGATGCATCGGGTAATATTCAATTTAAATCGAACCAATTACCAGCAGTTTTTTTACAACCAGTCATAGCCGAAAGAGTTATTCATCCGCAAGCCGAACATACCATTTTGGTTGGCGATAAAGAAACCACCAATACCGTAATGACGGAATATTATACCGAAGTACCGGTTAAGAAAAATCGCTGGTGGATATGGTCAGTTGTATTGGGTGCAATTGCTTTGCTTGCTATACTTATTTATTATAATTCAACATCAGCAAACGCTATGCTCGGTAATTGCATTTCAATACAATAATGAAAAAGGGAACTAAAATATTACTCTTTTGTTTTTGCTGCCTTGCTTTTATTGGCTGCGACAGGCTTACAAAAAATTTGGCCAAAGAACATTTAAAAGATAAGCCAGCCATCACTTATTTAAATGATACGGTAAGGTTGCAATATGTTGAAAATACCGGAGCAGCATTGAGTTTGGGAGATGATTTACCAAAGGCTGCAAGTTTTTGGTTGTTGAGTATTTTACCGTTGGCAGTTCTATTGGGCTTATTTATTTATACTTTAAAAAACCTGCAGCAAATAGGCAATATGAAAATGTTTTCCATAGCCATGATATTTTCCGGCGGCATAGGCAATATCATCGACCGCATTGCATTCGACAGGCATGTTACCGATTTTATGAACATTGGCATTGGTAATCTTAGAACAGGAATATTTAACGTAGCTGATGTTTGTGTTACAGCAGGCGTTATCGGATTATTGATATTCTTTAATGATAAAAGAAATAAACCTACAGTTAATACGAGCAATATTCCAGCCTAATAATTACATTCATGATTCATTATACCAATTGCCCTCTTTGTTATTCAAAAGATATTGCACCACAACTAACCGTAAAGGATTATACCGTTACGCAAAAGGAATTTGCGGTATGGCATTGCAATAATTGTACAGTAAGGTTTACCCAAGATGTACCGGAGCAAAATGAAATTGGCCCTTACTATCAATCGGATAATTATATTTCTCACAGCGATACAAAAAAAGGCTTTGTAAATAGATTGTATCATGCTGTAAGAAAACGAACCCTGGATAAAAAAAAGCAATTGGTGATAAATGAAGTTGGAATGACAAAAGGAGAGTTGCTTGATATTGGTTGCGGCACCGGTGCATTTTTAAACACCATGAAAACTGCGGGATGGGTGGCAACAGGTTTGGAGCCCGACCAAACTGCAAGGCAAAAAGCAAAGGAGTTGTACAATATTGATGCTTTATCTCCAGAAAAATTATTTGAATTTACCCCAGCTACTTTTCACGCCATTACCATGTGGCATGTGCTGGAGCATGTGCATGAACTGCATGCATACATAAAACAATTAGCCAACATCATTACACCACAGGGAAAAATATTTATTGCTGTACCCAATTATACTTCTACAGATGAAAGTATGTATAAGGAATATTGGGCAGCTTATGATGTGCCAAGGCATCTCTATCATTTCTCCCCACAATCAATGGAAAAATTGCTTGCGATGTACGATTTAAAACTTACCGCTATCAAACCAATGTGGTACGATAGTTTTTATGTAAGTATGCTCAGCGAAAAATATAAAAACGGCAAAGGCAATATCATAAAAGCATTTTGGAATGGCTTTATTTCTAACTTAAAAGTGATAGGGAATAAGGCAAAATGTAGTTCGGTGATTTATGTGATAAGTAAATGATAAGAATATACCTTTACCATTTTATCGGCTTAATTTCAACCATTTTTTCTGCGTAAAAGTTTAGTCCTTCTATTGCAGTTTCAAAATATTTTCCGCCCATAGGTTTCTCATCGTAAGAAACATAAAATTTACCATTTGAAATCTCAAAGGTTGGTATAATATGCAAATTAAACGGCCAAGTTTCTTTAATGTCTTTATCAACGCTAAACCTTAACCAATAATGACTTGTAAATGGGAAATAATCCTGAAAAGCCGAATGGCTTTTGGCTTGATTTAGCATTTCTAAATACCTCATATTCCATTCTGCTGTTTTCCAAAATGTCGTGTCGTTGAAAAACATATTCTTGACCTTTGTCCAGGCTTTATTTATTTCATAGTTTGGGTTTTTGTATTCAAAATCAGCATATAATTCCAGTTCATCAAAATCTTTTTTAATTTCAGAAATGCCATTTTGTTTGTCAACCCAATGCTGAATAATAATCGCAATTTTTTTTATATCAGAAAAAACACCTCTTGCAAAACAGTTTTCATATTTCATTTCATCGCTTCTTTCATACAACACAATTGAGAATTCTTTTTCAGTAGAAGTATTTTCAACCCGAAATTGTCTCTTTCCATTTTGTACAAATGCGTATTTGTTTGGAAATATTCCGTCAATTGTCGAGCCTAACCTAATATTTGAATTTAGGTTGGTTAAATGGGTCTCTATTTCTTTCGATAAATGCATGCTTATAATAACTTGCTGCTATTCATTCCGTCAACAGAGGTCAGTCGTCCGTTGTCTAATCTCAATTCAATGTTATCTCAAACATCTTCGGCCACCTTTTTCCCGTAATAAACAATTTCTTTGTGGTGCTATCATATGCAATACCATTTAACACATCCGTCCTATCCGGTATTACTTCTTTAGAAAAATATTTTTGCTCCAATTCCGGCAAGTCCAGTTTGCCTACTACATTTCCTGTTGCAGGGTCAACCTTTACAATATAATTGGTTTGATAAACATTCGCAAACACAAAACCGTTAATGTATTCCAGTTCATTCAATTCATTGATAGGGCTTCCATCTTCATTAACCGTAATCCTGCTTTTTACTTTAAAAGTTTCTGGGTCTACAAAATATAAATTAGCGCTGCCATCACTTACAATCAGGCTGGTGTCGTTGTTGGTGATTCCCCAACCTTCGTAAGGCCAGTTAAAAGTTTTAACAGGCTTGTCGATATTGTTTACATCATACACATACACAATATGATTTTGCCAGGTAAGCTGGTAAATTTTTCCTTTAAAAATGTTGATGCCTTCACCAAAAATATCGGCGCTGCCCATCATATGTTTCTTCTCTACCTTACCGGTTTTTGCATCGGTAATGCGTAAAGAAGAAGTTTCATAATCACCTGTTCCTTCATATAATTTGCCATTGTACACTTGCAGGCCTTGTGTGTATGCGCTGGTATCATGCGGATAAACGTTTACAACATTATATGTAATCGCTGGTGCGCTTTTATGCTGAAGCGTTGGATCTATCACCGTGTCAGGTGTTTTATCGCTACCACCATTACAAGCGGTAAATAAAATAATTGCTGCAAAAGCCAATACCAAACTGTATTTCATAATTATTTAAATAAGTAGTTGCAAAAGTAGTAAACTGCATCAGATGTAAAGCCTTTTTAATGATAAAAGATTGTAAAAGCCATGTTATCTATGACAATACCTTAAGTTACACCAAATATTAAATGTTCAAATTTCAACCTAAAAAGCAGGTGTATCCCATTGAAAATTGTTTGTTGAGCATTGAATATTGAACAATGTTTTTCTTAAATTTTTACTTAAAATAACATTGGGTCAATCTTCTTTCTTCACATAAATAACATTCCTTTCCTTTAAATAATTCAAAATAAAATTAAAGCAGGCTTCATCTTTCCCTACCAGTTCGGGCGGAAAAACTCCTTTAACAGTAAACAAATTATTTACCAGCATATTCAATGCAGCTGTGCAGGTATAGCCTGTTGTTCTACTCATACTGCTGGTTTGGCCTGGAGCATCATATTGATCATGCAATTCGTAGCGGATTGTTTTTCCTTCCCCTTTCATTTCTATTGTCATCAATGTAAATTCTTCTTCTGTAGCGCCCAGTTTCCATTGGTCAAATAACAACGCAGAAGTAAAAGCCAAGGGAGAAATTTGCTGCCCTTTAAAATTAACGGTATTTGTATTTAAAAAACCTGCTTTTATCAATCCTTTCATTAAATCAATATGCCCTGGGTAACGCAATGTTTTTTCTTTCATGTTCGGAATATTTTTCATCGTAAATAAAATACTCCGCAAACCATCTGTATTAAAACTTTCCAGCGTTCCAATTTTATCAAAGTCAATCAGTTCTGCATCGCTTAATGCAGGTTTGGTTACAATGCATCCATTTTCTACATAGCGTGCCGGCCTTGTATATTCTTCCAGCACGTCAATGGGAGAGAAGGGCGCTTTGTATTGAAACGGCATTACTCTTTTCTTTGGTAAGCCACCCACCATACATTCAAAGCTTTCAATTTTCATGCGTTCGTTATAATAACCTAAAATTAAATTGCTCATGCCGGGCGCCACGCCGCAATCAACAATAGCAGTTACATTCAACTGTTTTGCCAATGCATCCAACTGCAATGCATCTTCGGGAAAAAATGAAATGTCCACCACATTTTTTTGTGCGGTAATGATGGCTTCCAAAGTTTTGTAACCCATAAAGCCAGGCACAGCGCTTATTACAAAATCAAAATGCTGTAATAAATTTTTATAATTTTTGTAATCGCTTAAATCTGTTTGCACAGTTGTAATAGCTGCATTTTTTTGTTGCAACAATTGCAGCGATTGTTGGCTTATATCAAAAGAAGTCACGGTAAAACTGTTGGCTAAATCTATTGCCATGGCACGGCCTACCATGCCGGCACCTAATATTGCTATTTGCATAAAATGTTTTTTGTACTTTGAAGCTCCTGCTTCAAGATGGTTTTGTAGCTGAAGCTTTGCTTCAGTATTTTTTTGTAACGAGTTGTGGAATTCTAGTGGGCTCCATTCAACGATATATCTTTATTGAACATTGAGCGAAGCCGAAATGTTATCGAAGCAATACGAAGTACCATTCATCATAATGGAAATATAGGCGGAGAACCTATAAAAATGTGCGTATGAATTTTTTGTAAGCAAGTGTAACTAATTATTGTGGTACAAATTTATAACCGTTTCCTTAACATCTCCAAAACTAATGTTGTCAGCAATAATTTTATTTTTCAGTCATATAGTTTTTAAAATCTGTATAATCCGCATTTGTAATTTCTGTCCTTGGAGGAAGTGAATGTCCCGTTAATCCCAGAAATAGCGGTATTGGCTTTATAGCCTGCTTACCTTTAGAAGGTATTGCCAGATTTTGCAATTTTAATTTTTGTCTTTCAACATAAATGCCAAAGTCCGACCAGCCATATTCATAAGTCGAACCACACTTTTTACAAGTCCATTTTTCGTTAGAGCACTCGTCGGTTAAATTACTTTTTTCAATGTCAAAGTGAGGTTTCGATAAGTCAATCAGTAAGTCTGTATCATAACATTTAAAAGCGTTACCCGTATTTGCACAATCGATACTTATTATTTGCTGGAATCTTGGATAAGCACATTGGCAGAATTCTGAATTATAGACATTAAGACTCAAAATAAATAAATCTTTAAGTTGGCCGAACTTAATTGCAAACTCTTTATTTCTCTGCTCCCTTTCAGTGTCACTAAGATATCTTTTATACTCAGTTTGCTTAAGTTTTGTCATTTTAAAAAGTTTATCGAATAAGCCCATAGCATATTATTTCTTACTGCTGTCAAATCCTTTCTTTTTACCTTGAAACTTCAGCTTCAAGAAGCTTTACCGGAATTGTAATTAATGTACTAATCTCTTATAAACGTTTCCCTAATATTTTCAAACTTCTTTCAATACCGTCAAGGTCAGCAATATTTTTTAAGTTGCCCCATTCTTCAAAACCTAATTTGTAAAAAAGTTCAAGGCTTGGTTCGTTGTGGGCAAAAATAAAACCCAGCAATATTTTCATGCCAAATGAAGGCGCAGTTTGCATAGCATATTGCAATATTTTTTTGCCATAACCCTTTCCCCTTTGTATCGGGTCAAGATAAATACTTATTTCTGCAGTAGCATCATAAGCTGGCCTGCCATAAAACGCCTGAAAACTTACCCAGCCAATTGTTGTGCCGCTTTCATCTTCCACCATCCACAAAGGATGTTTGGCAGATGAATGTTCATCAAACCATTGTTGTTTGCTTTCAACTGAAACAGGAGTTATATCTGCTGTAACCATTCGTCCCTCTACAGTTGAATTGTAAATGGCAACAATTACGGGTAAATCATTTTGTAAGGCGTCTCTGAATTTCATTGTTATAGAAATATTCAATGTTATAGTTCAAAAGTAACTGGTTTGTTGTTTAATTCATATCTATCATCTAAAACACTTGCATTAATAAATGTTGTTCCCGATTTTTCTACCATGCCATAAGCTTCATGTATATGGCCACAAATATGCACTTTAGGATGAATTTCTTCAACCCGGTTAAATAAATCTTTACAACCAGCATGTTCTCCTTTTGTCGTCGTGTCTAGTACCCGAAATACAGGGCCATGCGTTATTAAAATATCTGTATCGTCCGCAATCAAGTCCCAATGCCTTTTTATTTCTTCGCCTCTATGCCTGTTGAATGCCCAGTTAAAAAACCAGGGTGTAATTGGAGAACCCCAAATTTTAATATTATTAATTGTTACGCCACTATCATTTAAATAAATAACATTTTCAGGAATCACTTTCCTGATTAGTTGATCTGATTGTCTTTCAAAATAAAAATCATGGTTACCTGCTATTAAAACTTTGTACTCAAAATCCTGAATTTTAAACCAGTTAAAAAAATTAATTATTTCTGATTCGCTACCCTTCATTGAAATATCTCCCGCATGAATTAAAACATCAGCTTTGGGGAGAAGGAGTTTATTGTGCTGGCCATGTGTATCAGAAATTGCAACAAATTTCAAAATGATAATTTTAGTTTTATCTAATCCCCTTCAATCCCCTCACTTTGTCCAAATAGTTTTCAAATTCTTTCACACCAAAGCTACTCAAGTTTTGTTCTTTAGTCACCATTGCTTTTTGTGCCGCCAGCACTCCGTATTTAATATCATCAAAACCCTCAATGGTATGAGCATCAGGGTCAATGGATATCAATACATTTTTTTCCAAAGCGTAATCAATATGACGCCAGTCAATATCAAGGCGACTGGGGTGTGCATTTAATTCAATAGCAACATGATTGGCAGCACAGGCATCAATAATTTTTTTATGGTTAACAGGATAACCTTTGCGGCTCAGTAATAATCTTCCTGTCATGTGTCCCAATATTGTAGTGTAAGGATTTTCGATAGCATTTATCAAACGCATCATTGCTTTTTCTTCAGACATTTTTAAATTGCTGTGTACCGAAACAATCACCAAATCAAAAGTTGAAAGTATCGTATTGGTATAATCTAAATTGCCATCGTTTAAAATATCGCACTCAATACTTTTAAAAATTTTAAATCCCCTTATCTTATCATTTAACTCGTTTACATATTGCTGTTGTGCAGCAATGCGCTCTTCAGTTAAACCTTGTGCATAAAAAGCACTTTTACTATGGTCGCTGATTACTAAATATTCAAAGCCTTTTTCTTTGGCGGCTTTGGCCATGTCTTCAACGGTATAACTGCCATCGCTCCAGTTGCTGTGGCTGTGGATAATGCCTTTAATATCACTAACCTGCACCAACTCCGGTACTTTGATTGTCTTTACTTTATCAATAATTGTTGCAGTTTCTCTTAAGCAAGCTGGTATGTAATTAATTTTTGCTTGCGCAAATATGCCCGCTTCATCTTTACTATAATCAATATGGGCAAATTGCAGCTCAAATGCTGCTGCAAACTCAGCACTGCCGCTTGTTGTGAATTTACGCTTTTGAAAGTTCTCCGTTCCGGTATATAACCTCAACCGAAGCCCGTTGAGTAACTTATATAACAAACTATCAGGCTTTTCTTCCAACAATTCCGGCGGATTAGCGCTTACAAACTTCGGTTTTATCAATTCATTGGTGCTGTTCACTACAAATTCCAGTTCATCTATAATTTCTACCTGTCTTTTAAAAGCACCGGTGACGGCAATATTTTCTTCACCAAATAATTTTTCCAAATAAGGTACAATTTGCGGTACCACTGCTTCCACCTGCGGATATAAATAGCTGCCCTGGTTGTGTAAATAATATTCAATGGTTTCAATAATATTATTTTGTGTTTTTTCACCAAAGCCTTTGTATAATTTTAAACGGTTTTCCTGGCAGGCGTATAATAATTCACCAATACTTTCTATTTCCATCTCTTTCCATATCGTATGAATTTTTTTGGGTCCAATTCCTTTTATGTTCAGTAGTTCAATAACACCCGGCGGTGTTTTTTCAATCATCTCCTGCAATATTTTTAACTCACCAGTTTCTAAAAGTTCAATAATTTTTTTCCCTGTCGATTCACCGATACCTTTTATCACCGAAATTTTTTCAACGGGTGTTGCACTTAATTGTTCTGTTAAATTTTCTACACGATATGCTGCAATAGCGTACGTTTTTGCCTTAAAAGAATTTTCTCCATGTATGTCCATTAATTTACTTAAAAGAGAAAAATTTTCGGCTATTTGGTAATTATCCATGTTTCAAAAGTAATAAAATCAAAAATAGGGGAGGCTGCATTTTTGGAAAAAAAGTAAAAATCCAATCATCATTTTTGTAAAAATGAATGAAAAATTTTATAAATAATTAAAATAAAAAAAATAAAAACGTTGTGGGCTGTAATTTTTATTGCACAAAAATTTATGCAACAAAATAAAAATACTGTTTGAAAAATTTAATGCGAAGTATAAAATGCTAAAATATAGCATCAGCTGTAATGCGCTACCAGCAAGTGTTACAAAAGAAAAGCCCCGGTAAAATTACCAGGGCTTCCGTATTTTTTTGCTTTAAAAAGCAAAGCTTACTTTTTCTTAGCAGCTTTTTTTGCAGCTTTTTTAGGAGCGGCTTTCTTTGCAGCTTTTTTAGGAGCAGCTTTTTTTGCAGCTTTTTTAGGAGCAGCTTTTTTTGCAGCTTTTTTCTTTGTTGCCATTGTTTTTAATTTAATTGGTTAGTAAATAATACTTAAAAATAGAAATTATTCTTTAACTAACAAAAAAAATTAAATATTTTTTAGGCAGTAGCCTCAACAGCGCTAACAGAAACAATTGTTTTGTCTCCTTTAGTTTTTCTAAATTCAACCAATCCATCGGTTAATGCAAAGATGGTGAAGTCTCTTCCAACACCAACATTTTTACCAGGATGATAAGTTGTACCGCGTTGACGGATGATGATGTTACCAGATAATGCCGGTTGACCACCAAAAATTTTTACACCTAATCTTTTGCTTTGTGAATCTCTGCCGTTCTTTACGGAACCTTCACCTTTTTTATGTGCCATGTTTTATAAGTTTTAAGTTTTGAGTTTTAAGTTTTAAGTGGGACGTTTTTTTTAACGTACTACTTATTGCTTATCACTTACAACTTTGTTATGCTATTGCTGTTACTTTAATGTGAGTGTACTGTGTACGGTGACCGTGTTTTTTACGGAAACCTTTTCTTCTTTTCATTTTAAAAGCAATTACTTTATCGCCTTTAATAAGATCGCTGATAATTTCAGCTTTAACTACAGCTTTTACAGCAGCGCCGGCAACAATGCTACCATCGGCTTCTGTAAATAATACTTCTGCAAATTCAACCTGGTCTCCGGTTTTACCTGCAATGTGAGGCACATATAAACTGTCGCCTGCTTTTACTTTAAATTGCTGACCTGCTATTTTTACTACTGCTAACATAAATATCCCAAATTTAGGACGGCAAAGGTAAGGGTTTTAGCCGAAAAATCTAACAGTAAACCCGAAAAATATCCACTAAATTAAGCCTGTTGGGGACAAAACCACCATTATTAGCTGAAAACCAGCACACCACAAACAAATTTGGGCGGCAAACTGGTTATCTTTGCTCGTTAATATGAAGTACTTCCTGCGCTTTATTCAGTTCATTTTCAGCATTTACGCTATTATAGTATTTGCCGTTTTCCTAATACTGATATTTCCACTGGTAGTTATCGCTTCTTTTTTTGGAAAGATAAAGGGCGGCAATTTCATTTACCGGCTTTGTCATGCCTGGGGCAGTTTCTTCCTTTTTATGCTGGGCATCAGGCAACAATATATATATGAAAGCAATTTGGATGAACAAAAGCAGTACGTGTTTGTTTTTAACCATATTGCATATATAGATATACCATTGTTAATGAAAGCTATCCCAAAACAGCAATTCAGGGTTTTGGGAAAAGCAGAACTGGCTAAGATTCCACTTTTTGGTTTTTTATATAGGAACACAGTTGTGCTGGTAGACAGAAACAGTGCTGCGGCTAGAGCCAAAAGTGTATTGCAGTTAAAAAGTATTCTCAGAAAAGGAATTTCCATTGCCATATATCCCGAAGGTACTTTTAATGAAACACACCAGCCGTTAAAAGAATTTTACGATGGCGCTTTTAAAATTGCCATTGAAACCCAAACTCCCATCAAACCCATTTTATTTTTAGATGCTTATGACCGCAATAATTATAACAGCTTGTTTTCATTTACGCCGGGCAAATCAAGAATTGTTTATTTAGAAGATGTCCCTGTAGAAGGGTTGACCAATAAAGATGTGAAAGAGTTGAAAGAGAAAGTGTACAAGTTTATGGAAGCAAAGCTGGTGGAGTATAAAGCGAGCTGGATAAAATGATGTCGAAATTGCCAATGACCAATATTTTTAGGATTGAGCTACATTCGATATTAAACATTTGCAAATTCGATATTGAAAATTGAAGAGGTTTAAATTTGAAGAAAAAACCAGCATTAAATAACATTCGATATTCGACATTCGTAAATTCGATATTTTATTGACACAGGAAGACAACATATTATTTAGAGAACAATCCTCCAATCTTTGGGCGGAAATAATTTTGCCCCTGGCATTGCCGCAGACTTATACCTACAATATTCCTGCTGAGTTGGTAGATAAAGTTAAATTAGGCTGCAGGGCAGAAGTAGAATTGAAAAATAAAAAATACGCCGGCGTTGTTAAAAGCATTTTAGAAAAAGAACCTGCATATCAAACCAAACCAATAAAAAATGTTTTGGATGACGAAGCCATTTTGTATCCACAACAATTGCAGCTTTGGAACTGGATGGCGCAATATTATATGTGCAGCGAAGGAGAAGTAATGGCAGCGGCATTACCGGCACATTTTAAACTCAGCAGCGAAACTGTCTTATTATATAATGAAGAAGCTGGTGAGGATTTTTCTCACCTTGGCGATGAAGAATTTTTAGTAGCAGAAGCTTTATTGATAAAAAAAGAATTACGCTTATCCGAAATTCAGCAGATACTCGACATCAACCATGTTTATCCAGTAATAAAAAAACTGATAGAGAAGAAAGTTTGTTTTGTATGGGAAAGCCTTGATGAAAAGTACAAAGCCAAAAAAGAGAATTATGTTATTCTAAATCCAGCTTATAATAATGAAGAAGAATTGAGCAAGAAGTTAAACGACTGGAAAGGTGCGCCCAAACAAATGGAATTGTTGCTGGCATATTTGCATCTGGAAAAACAGGATGGCGATGTATTACAAACGGCATTATTAAAAAAATCCGGAGCAACTGCAGCGCAATTAAAAGGGCTGGTTGATAAAAATATTTTATGGGTAGAGAAAAGAAGTGTGGACAGGATAAAAACTTTGCCACGCAATGTTGATGTTGATTTTGAATTTAGTGCAGCGCAACAGGAAGCAAGCGATGAGGTTGCAAAAAGTTTTGAAGAAAAAAGCGTTTGTTTATTACATGGAGTTACCGGGAGTGGTAAAACACAAGTATATGTAAAATTGATGGAGCGTTATTTTAAGCAAGATAAGCAGGTATTGTATCTCCTGCCCGAAATTGCTTTGACTGCGCAAATCATTCGCCGCCTGCAAAAACATTTTGGCGGCAACATCGCCATTTATCATTCTAAGTTTAATGATAACGAAAGAATAGAATTGTGGAATAAAATAAGAACCGGCGAAGTGAAAATGGTATTGGGAGCAAGAAGCGCTTTGTTCCTGCCATTTAAAAATTTAGGATTAATTATTGTAGATGAAGAACATGATTCATCTTATAAACAACAAGACCCATCGCCTAGATACAATGCAAGAGATGCTGCTATTTATTATGCAGGATTATTTAAAGCGCAGGTTTTATTAGGCAGCGCCACGCCATCTGTTGAAAGTTATTTTAATGCCACCAATGATAAATATGCATTGGTAGAATTGAATGAAAGATTTGGCGGCATCAAACTGCCATCTATAGAAATTATTGATGTGCGCCAAGTAGCAAAAAAGGGGAAAGTAATGCTGAGCCCTCAATTGAAAGAAGCGATGCAACAAGCGCTGGATGCAGACAGGCAGGTAATTTTATTTCAAAACAGGAGAGGGTATAATCCTTATTTAATTTGTGGTACCTGTGGTTTTATTCCGCAGTGCGAACATTGTGCTGTTTCATTAACGCTGCATAAATACAGCAATAAATTGCATTGTCATTATTGCGCCAGCCAGTATCCAAAATTAATTACTTGTCCGGCTTGCGGCAATAATAATTGGCTGGAGAAAAATTTTGGTACAGAAAAAATAGAAGAACAACTGGAAGAAGATTTTCCCAAAAATAAAATTGCGAGGATGGATGTGGATAGCGTGAGAGGGAAAAAAGCACATGATAACTTAATACAGTTATTTGAACAGCACCGCTTTGATATTTTAGTAGGCACACAAATGGTAGTAAAAGGATTGGATTTTGATAAGGTAAGTTTAGTGGGCATTTTAGATGCTGATGGCTTATTGAGTTTTGCCGATTTCCGAGTGAATGAACGAGCTTTTCAATTGATGGAGCAGGTCAGTGGCAGGGCAGGTAGAAAGGATGCACAAGGTAAAGTGCTGATACAAGCCACCAATACAAAACATCCTGTATTATTATTGGTGCAACAACATGATTACAAAACATTTTATGCCAATGAAATTATAAACCGTAAGGAATTTTTTTATCCCCCTTATAGCCGTATTGTTTTATTAACGCTCAAACATAAGGATAAGACTGTGGTAGAAAATGCTGCGGATAGATTGGCGGCATCATTAAGGCAAGATTTAAAAGATTATATCGTGGGGCCTGCCGCACCAGTCATTAGCCGCATACGTAACCAATATTTGATGGAAATATTAATTAAGCTGCCCAAAGAATATGGCATGAGCATGACTTACAAAAAAGTTATCCGCAATCATATTAATTTATTGGGCGGTGATAAAAAATATAAAGCTGTGCAGGTAGTTGTAGATGTTGATACAAACTAAATAATAATTAATAATTGATAATGCCAATACAATCTAATATATCACTTAAAAAGTACAATACATTTGGAATAGATGTATCGGCAAAATATTTTGCATCATTTAATACTATTGAAGAAATAAATAAACTGCTCGAATTTAAAAGACCTTCAACCTTCAACCTTCAACCTTCAACTTTAGTTCTCGGCGGTGGGAGTAATATTTTATTTACAAAAAACTTTGACGGCATTATTTTAAAAAATGAAATCAAGGGGATAGAAATAGTGAATAAAGATGATGATTATGTTTATGTAAAAGCTGGAGCAGGGGAGAACTGGCACCAGTTTGTTTTACATTGTATCAATAATAATTTGGCAGGGGTAGAAAATCTTTCTTTAATACCTGGCAATGTTGGCGCAAGCCCCATGCAAAATATTGGCGCTTATGGAGTGGAAATAAAAGATGTTTTTCATTCCCTGGAAGCGTTTCATTTAAAAGAAAAAACGATTGTAAACTTTAATGTTGCAGATTGTGCTTTTGGATATAGGGAAAGTGTTTTTAAAAAGAAATATAAAAATGAATTTGTAATTACCGGCGTTACATTTCGGTTGAATAAAAAACCGGTATTCAATACTTCTTACGGAGCGATAGAGCAGGAACTGGAAAAAATGGGAGTGCAAAATTTATCTGTCAGGGCAATTTCAGATGCAGTGATAAATATCCGTTCTTCTAAATTACCCGACCCAAAAGTTATTGGCAATGCGGGAAGTTTTTTTAAAAACCCTGAAGTAGAAAAAGAAAAGTTTGAATCCTTACAGGTGGAATTTCCTGCAATCATCGGTTACCAGTTACCCAATGGAAATGTAAAACTTGCTGCAGGCTGGTTAATAGAGCAATGCGGTCCGGTAAACGGAACAAGCTGGAAAGGCTACCGCAAAGGCGATGCAGGCTGCCATGCAAAACAAGCATTGGTATTAGTAAATTATGGTAGTGCCAAGGGTGAAGAAATTTATGCGCTTAGCAGTGAAATAATTGAAAGCGTATTTACAAAATTTGATGTTGTGTTGGACAGGGAAGTGAATATAGTTTGAAAAATAATTACATCAATTAATACGAATTACACTAATTATATTTGTCCTGTATGCTAATTGGTGTAATTCGTATCAATTCATGCTAAGGTTTAATTAAAATCATCTTCATTAAAATCTTCTTCGCTAAAATGCTGGCTGCCTATATTAAGCATGCTGCCCATCAAATCTTTAAATTCAATTTTGCCTTCCATTACTTTTTTGCTAATTAAAGAATGTGCCGCAAGCCCATGTAAAACAAATTCCATCAGCAAAGCATTTTCCTTATCATTGGCTGCTTTAAAATATTTTTTTACCAGCGCATGTAAGCCATCCACTTTATACAGCAGTTGTATTTTGTCTTCGTCTTTAGTTTCAAAAAAATTGTTGAGGCTGTTGCCTGCATCAAACCAGCGTGTAATTGATTTGTAAGGGTTATCATCAGGTGATGCTTCCTTGCCTTTTTTCTTTTTTAAGGTATCAGGATTGGGAAAGTACAAACCAAATTGGGTTCGGATAGACCTTTCCAATAAATTAAATGCAACCTGGTACGGGCCTTCCTGTTCGCCTTCGTATACCAGTTCAATTTTTCCGGTAATTGAAGGAATGATGCCTACCAAATCACTCAGCCAAACCTGTGTTTCTTTTTCACCATTTATGATGGCTCTTCTTTCTGCAGCACTTACCGCATTTTCATAAGCGCTGATGGTAAGCCTTGCACTAACACCACTTTTCTTATCCACCAGTTCGCTTCCTCTTGCTTCAAAAGCTACCTGTTCAATCAAGCGTTTTATTAAGTCGCTCACTTTTACCCTTTGTAATTGTTCATCACTGCTGCCGGCTTCCTGTTCGGTAATGGCTAAAGATGTTTCAATGCTTTTTGGATAGTGGGTGAGTATCTGGCTTTCAATACGGTCTTTCAATGGCGTTACAATGCTTCCCCTATTGGTATAATCTTCGGGGTTGGCTGTAAATACAAACATCACATCTAGCGGTAAACGCAGTTTAAAACCACGTATCTGCAAATCGCCTTCTTCTAAAATATTAAACAGCGATACCTGTATCCTTGCCTGTAAGTCTGGTAATTCATTAATAACAAAAATGCTTCGGTTACTGCGTGGGATGATGCCATAATGCAAAACCCTTTCATCAGCAAAACTTAATTTTAAGTTAGCTGCTTTTATCGGGTCAATATCGCCAATCAAATCAGCAACACTCACATCTGGTGTTGCCAGTTTTTCACCATAACGTTGGCTGCGGTGCAACCACTCAATGGGTGTATCATCACCTTTTTCTGCAATCAAATCAACAGCATGTTTTGAAATTGGTTTTAAAGGGTCATCATTAATTTCACTTCCTGCAACAAAGGGAACGTATTCATCCAGCAAGTTTATCATTTGCCTGGCCATACGTGTTTTTGCCTGCCCGCGCAAACCTAAAAACAAAATATTATGTTGCGATAATAATGCCCTTTCTGTATCTGGTATTACCGAATCTTCATAACCTAAAATGCCGGGAAATGGATCTTCCTTTGCTTTAATTTTTGCAATAAGGTTATCACGAAGTTCTTGCTTGATGCTTTTTGAAACGTAGCCACTTTTCTTTAATTCGCCTAAGGTTTTAATTTTACTGTTATTCATTTTCTATTTTTAAATTATCAACTTTTAATTTTCACCCAAACCAGAAAAGGTGCAAAGCCGCAAAGGCGAATATATCCTCTTCTTTGCGCCTTAATATCTTACCGTCTTTGCGTGACTTTTTTAATATACCGTCTTCCTTTTTCCACTTTCAAAATCTTTAAATATAAATGCTCCCAATTTATCCAAGCCAGCAAAAAACGCCTTACCATTGTTACATTCGGTAAACTCCTGTACAAATTTTTGCAGGTACGGGTCGGTAGCAATCATAAAAGTGGTGATGGGAATTTTTAATTTTTTGCATTGTGTTGCCAGGCTCATGCAACGGTTCAAAATTTTTCTATCTACACCCCAACTGTTTTTATAATATCGGGCACCAACTTTTAAACAAGTCGGTTTCCCATCAGTAATCATAAATATTTGTTTGTTGGGGTTTCTCCTCCTGCGTAAAATATCCATCGCCAATTCCAATCCTGCAACAGTATTGGTGTGATAAGGGCCTACCTGCAAATAGGGGAGATCCTTGATTTCTATTTCCCAGGCATCATTGCCAAACACTACAATGTCAAGCGTATCTTTCGGATATTTTGTTTTGATTAATTCACTCAATGCCATCGCCACTTTTTTAGCAGGAGTGATCCTGTCTTCTCCATACAATATCATGCTGTGGCTAATATCAATCATCAATACTGTTGATGTCTGTGATTTAAAATCGGTTTCCCTTATTTCCAAATCATCTTCCTGCATTTTAAAACTATCTATGCCATGATTGATCTGTGCATTGCGGATGGAGTTGGTAAAATCAATCTGCTCCATAGTGTCTCCAAACTGGAAAGGTCTTGTCTCAGGGTTTATTTCATCGCCGCCGCCGGGTTTAAACGTATTGTGATTGCCGCTCTTTGTTTTCTTTAATTTACCAAATATCTCTTCCAGGCTTTTTTTGCGGATGCCCTGTTCTGTTTTAGGCGTGATTTTTATTTCACCATTTTCTTTTTTCTCATCAATATAACCTTTGTCTTTAAGGTCTTCAACAAAATCGCCGATGCCGTATTCGTTACTGGTTAATTTATATTCTTTATCCAATTCGTTCATCCACTGCATGGCTTCATTAAAATCTCCATTGGTATAGGTAAGCAATTGCAAAAAAAGATCCAGCAATTTCTCAAAAGGAGATTTACCTTGTTCGTTTGGATCGAATTTGCTGAAATGAAAAAAGTTCATATAATATTTTTTATTGTTGCAGATTATTGTTAGATACCAGTTGGATAAGGCTGATGTCGAATGTAGGAATATCGAATATTTTTAGGCTTTGACTGTATTTATAATAGCCGAATAGGAGAACATTCAATATTCGACATTTCATATTCGATATTCCGATCTAATTTACGAAACAATCAATTATAGCGTTTGGTTCATTTGTGAAATAAAAAAATCCTTCGAAGTAACTCGAAGGATTTTTTTATTATCAATTATCTTATCTAACCTTTTTCTTAGCTGTATCTTTTGGTGGTGGTTGTACCTGTAAGGGCTGTTGCTGCGGCACTTCCGAAGGCTGCACAGCAGGACTGTCAAGCTGTCCCTTCAATTGCTGTAAGCCTCTCAGCAAGCGATCTGCGCTGGCGGCTTCCTGTTGCATCTGGTCTTGCTTATTGTCATCAAGGCTCATAAAGTAAGCCATCTGCTGATCCAAATCTTTCTTAACGCTATTGTATATTTTATTTGCCAATGCGCTATCCCCGGCTTTACGTGCTGCAATATACATTTGAATAGAAAACTGGTTGTGCTGTTGACCCCTGCTTACCATACCATAAGGGAAGTTTTCCTGCAACATCATTCCATCGCATTTTTCCAGCATTTTTTTAGCTTCTTCTTTTTTACCATTATCAGCAAGGCTGCTTGCAGCTTGTGCATAGGCCAAACGGATACTGTTAAGATGCCTGCGGTTTTCTTCATCAAAATAAACACCCATTACATTGGCATTACCAAACTGAAACTTGGTCATCATCTTATCATAAACCCAGCTGTCATTTACCGGGCTGTTTGCCACCGGCACAAAGCGGTAGGTAAGCCCATCCTGGCGTATAAACCTGTCAATACCAATGTCGCCTGCATTGGGAGAAGTGAAGTATATAGGACGCCTCCATTTATTTGACGCAATAATATTCAACACTGCTGCATCATTTTTGTAGATCATGTTCTTTGGAATTTCAAAATCTACTTCTGATAATACACTGTCTGTGGCATTTACAGTTCCATTTTGTTTTACAAAATTTACATCAACCGGTAATGTCACTTTTTTTGTTGGAAAAATATTTATGGTACCACCATCTCTTCCTGTTTCAGCTTTATTGGGATCGTCGCTTCCGGCATAATCTTTTAGCATAGTATAAAGATCCATCGCTCCATTTGGATCTAATTTAACGCCAGCTTTAGATTTATACTGCTCAAACAATCCGGTGTTATTTCCGTACAGGCCTTGTGGCGAATAGATAACATCTCTGTTAGAGCCTTCTATCTGGCTCGCCGTCCAAATAGGATCGACAGGGTCACTTTCATTTACTTTATAGCGTAACTGATTAATATACCAATCAGTACCCAACAGGCTGGAGTTGATAACACGGATATCTCTTCTTATACCTTCCACTTCTTGTGCATACCAAAGTGGGTAAGTATCATTATCACCAAAAGAAATCACAATGGCATTTGGCGCACAGCTTTGCAAATAATCAATAGCAAGATCCCTTGCCAATGTTTTATGGCTGCGGTCATGGTCGTCCCACTCCTGGTTGCACATGATAACTGGTACGGCTAATGTGCAAAGTGCAGCCGCTGCATATCCTGCAATAGCAATATTTTTTATGAATTTGCTAAAAAGTTCTTTTACATATAAAACACCAAGGCCAATCCACACTGCAAATGCATAGAAGGAGCCCACAAAGGCATAATCCCTTTCACGGGGCTGGTTACCTGCCTGGTTAAGGTAAAATACAATGGCTGCACCTGTTAATAAGAACAACAGGCCTACAACAAATGCATCTTGTTTATCTTTTTTAATTTGGTAAACCAATCCAAGCAAACCTAAAATAAGCGGTAAGGCAAAAAGGCTGTTATTGGCCTTATTATTCTTTATGCTGTCTGGCATGGTATCCTGATTGCCTAACCGAAAAGTATCCCATGGGCCAATACCTGTTTTCCAGTTCCCGTCCCGTACGTTGCCCATGTATATGCCTTGCAAATCATTTTGTTTACCGGCAAAATTCCACATAAAATAGCGCAGGTACATCCAGCCTAACTGATAGCTGAATGCAAATCCAATATTTTCGCCCATGGTTGGTTTTGCAGGAAGGCCATCTCTTAAATAACTGCCGTCTTTATCCCTGGCAAAATTACCAGTTTTGGGGTCCCTGTCCAGGCCCATCCAACCCGCATAGTAATCTGCATGCCCCTGATCATTGCTTTGATCCCACATACGAGGTAAAAAATGTTGATCTTCCGGTGCATATACATACTCTACCTTTTTGCCATTTTTCTCGTACTTGCCATTACTTTTTATGTAGGTTGGTGTAATCTTGCTATCGGTAGGCTGTGCTGTAAAATCCTGGCCATATAAAATAGGCCAGTCGCCATATTGCTCACGGCTTAAATAACCTACCAGGTTTACAGGATTATCAACATTGTACATATCTACAGATGGATCAGCATTACTTCTTACCATAGTTGTAAAGTAAGAAGAGAAACAACCCATTACCATAAAGGCAAAGCACCACAGAAATAATTTAATACGGGGAAGGATGGTTTTATTAGATAATAAAATACCGGCAACCAACAAGCCAAGGTCGATAACCACTTTCAATCCCAGGCCTTCAGCACCTGTTGGGTATATCAACACTGCTAAAAATAAAAATAGCCAGATGCCGAATTTAACTTTATTTAGATTTTCGCCCTTAAAACGAAGGCCGACAAAAATGAAAGCTGCAATAAGGATAAAGTAAAAAGCAAACCCTACAAAAAAAGGAAGCCCCAAACTGTTTACAAAAAAGATATCAAAATTACCTGCTCCCTTAATAGTCCATTGAATAACCGCTTTTTGAACAAAACCTGTAACGGCACAGCCAATTGCAAAAGCCCAGAAGGCACCCCAATTGGTGACTGTGTAACGCTTATAGTAATAAATCATTACAATTGCAGGGATGGTCAATATCATCAACAAATGCACACCCACACCAAGCCCGATAAGGAAGAACAACAATATAATCCACCTGTCAGCACTGGTAAAATGGCCTTTGATGCCTTGCTCTTCTTCTTCACTTACATTTTGCTCCCATTTAAGTATGGCCCAAAATACAATAGCTGTAAAGAAAGAAGACATGGCATATACCTCACCTTCAACTGCACTGTACCAGAATGAATCTGAAAAAGTGTAAGCCAATGCACCAACAACACCTGCAGCCATTACGCCAAATATTTTTTCATTGGTAAGCTCTGCACCGCCTTTGGTAACTAATTTGCGGCCAAAATGTGTAATACTCCAAAATAAGAATAAGATGGTGAAACCACTTGCCAGTGCACTCATCAGGTTGATACCTGTTGCCGCATGGTGGGCATCAAAAGGAGCCATAAATAAACGGCCAATCAATGCAAACAAAGGCGCTCCCGGTGGATGCGGAATTTGTAGTTTATAAGCACTTGATGCAAACTCACCGCAATCCCAAAGGCTGCCGGTAGCTTCCATCGTCATGATATACACAGCACAAGCAATAATACAAACGACCCAGCCGGTAATGTTGTTAATACGTTTAAAACTCATATAGTATTGGTTATAAGTTGGCAAATATAATATGTTTACCCAATAGAGTTTTACCGTTAACCATTATTTATAAATTTTTGTGTTTTGCAAAAAGATTGCCGGTAAGAAGATAAGGTGTTTTGAGAATGCTATTTCTGTTTTATACAGCTTGAATTTTGAAGAAAACGGAGGAGTATATTTTTATATTTTCGGTCTTTCCTTCTTTCGGGCAATTATCTTTGCTGTAATGAAAAAGGCACTTTTCCAATTACATATCGCCGTTTTTTTAGCAGGGTTTACTGCCATACTGGGCAAGTTAATTACACTTAACGAAGGGTTGCTGGTTTGGTACAGGCTTTTAATAACTGTAGTAACCATGTTTTTTATATTGCTTTTAAAAAAGCAGTTAACAAAAATCAGTTTAAAAGATGCATTGAAATTTTTGGGAGTAGGGTCGATAGTTGCCCTGCACTGGGTAACTTTTTACGGCAGTGTAAAATATGGCAATGTATCGGTAGCATTGGTTTGCTTTAGCGCTACCGGCTTTTTTACTTCGATAATAGAGCCGCTTATTTTAAAAAAACGAATAGTGGCGGTGGAAGCACTTTTAGGTTTGCTGGCCGTTGCCGGTATTTATATCATTTTCGATTTTCATCCACAATATAAATTAGGTATTGCATTTGGCTTAATATCAGCATTTAGCAACACGTTATTTTCTATTTTTAATAAAGAACTTTTATTGCGGTTTAGCCCCCAAACCATTACACTTTACGAACTGGGCGGAGGCTTTTTAGCACTCACTTTCCTTGTTCCGTTGTACCTTATACAATTTCCTGCGGCATATTATTTACCTACTTCAACTGATTGGTGCTGGTTATTGATATTAGGTTGGTTATGTACAGTACTTACTTTTGAACTTCAACTAAAAGCACTTAAAAAAGTGTCTGCTTTTACCAGTAATCTTACCTACAACCTGGAGCCGGTTTATGGCATCATTATGGCCTTTATCTTCTTTAAAGAAAACAAATCTTTTCATCCTCAATTTTATATGGGTGTAGCCTTGATTTTATTGACGGTGATATTGCAGATGTGCCGGGTTTATTATCAGAATAAACAACTAAAAGCTATTTCATAAAGGCTTCAGAGAAAAGATTAATGTGGCATAACCGCTATTCTCCACATGCTCCACACGAATATTATGTGAACCGTTGAGTTGAACAATGGCGCTATGGTGTGCGTCTTCATCATTTACATATTTAGAGGCATCCCAAAAGTCAATCACCAGATTGCCGTCAATAAATACTTTTACCAGGTCATCGGCAGTTACGCCAATCCTGTATTTACCTGGTTTTACATTTATAGTTGTAGTGGCAACGGTTGCAAAACTATCGGAAGGTAAATGTTTATCAATTGCTCCCCACCAGGTGTAATTCAATTGTTTAGATATTTCTGATTTTATTGACTTGCTGGCTGCAATAAAGTTTTTAAAACCTATATAATCTTTATTGGGATTATGTGCTTCATCCCAACTGAACCAGTCTACGCTCCAGTTTATTTCGGGTTTATAATCCCTAAAAGAAAACTCATAGGGCATTTGCAGTGTTTGCGTTTTACCAAACTGATCAACAAATTTTTCGCCATTATATTCCATCACAATGCTTACATCTTCGCCTGTTTTTTGTGCCGTTATTGCAGAAGGGAACTTGCCTTCGGTTGCCCCATAGTAATTTACGCCGGTAGAAGTTTTAATTCTCCAGCTACCTTTTGGCCCCATTACATCAAAATGATAAATGCCATTGCTGTCTATATTTTTTAAAAAGACGATGGGGTATTGGAAGTTGTAAGGGCCCCATTCGGTGATGTGGATGTTTTGACGGCCGGGAAGGAATTCATCGGGAAGTTGATCAGTGATCTTAAGTTTCTTTAGCAAGGAATCCTTTACGTAAATTATCCTATTACCTTCAAAATCCGGGTCTTCTGTTGAACTATTGTTATAAGAGGCAATATTGCTGTTTGTAGGTTCTTTTAAATAACTGGAATCTTCACCGGAATCTATGTTATTTCTGGTAATACGGAGACTGTCTGTATTTTTTATATTAAAAACGGTTTTGCTGTTTTTAAATTCATTATTACCTATTTGATATACCCGGCTTGTAGTATTGTTCTTTTTAGGGAAGCCCCAGTCGGATGGTTCTTCTTTTTTAGCCCAAAGTTTTATACTTATTTTATTATAGTCAAACCGGTTCATAAAAATGCGATTGTGATTGCCATGTTCAATGGCTATAGCAGTATTATTATTTTTAAAAGTATTGCCATCAATACGTGTATCAAAACTATAGCCACCCCAAATCCCGTTATCGCATTCAATAATTCGATTCCAAGAAATATAATTTCGGCTAAACGTTACTTCTACGCCATTAGTGGGAGCATAACTAAAATCATTTCTATAGAGAGCATTTCCATTGCACCCACCTTCTCCTGTATCCATTGTAGTTTGTCCA
>Ga0265327_10000191_pt1 | contig 130083 bp, 110 predicted proteins | sample 41621metaG_FD_202089 | JGI IMG/M metagenome (GOLD analysis project Ga0265327, IMG submission 202089) | Rhizosphere microbial communities from Carex aquatilis grown in University of Washington, Seatle, WA, United States - 4-16-21 metaG | ecosystem: Host-associated > Plants > Roots >... | reverse complement strand
GCAATGATGAATATGGATGAATTTATCACAAAAAATTAGAACGACATGAGCAGAAATAACCAGCGGTTATTTGATGAAGCACAAAAAAGACATTTGGAGTTTGTTACACGCAGGCTTTTTATGAAAGAATGTTTTTTAGGTATGGGTGGTTTGGCAATGGGCTCTTTATTGGGAGGATGTAATTGGATGGGTGCAAAAGAAGGTACACCCTACAATAGCGAAAATCCTCTATTGCCACATGCACCGCATTTTGCTCCTAAAGCCCGTGCCGTTATTTATTTACACATGGCAGGTGCACCATCGCAATTAGAATTATTTGATTATAAACCTGATTTATTAAAATTGGATGGATTGGATTGTCCGCAATCATTATTGGAAGGAAAAAAATTTGCTTTTATACGTGGCGTACCAAAAATGTTAGGACCGCAAGCAAACTTTAAGCAACGTGGACAAAGCGGTGCCTGGGTATCGGATCATTTACCGCATTTTGCAACTGTGGCAGATGAAGTAAGTTTTTTAAAGGCGGTACAAACAGATCAGTTTAATCACGGCCCTGCACAATTATTAATGCATACCGGTTCGCCTCGGTTAGGCAGGCCAAGCATTGGTGCATGGGCAACTTACGGATTGGGTAGTGAGAATAATAATCTACCTGGTTTTGTTGTGCTAACATCGGGAGGTAAATTTCCTGACGCAGGTAAGAGTGTTTGGGGCAGCGGCTTTTTGCCATCGGTTTATCAGGGCGTGCAATGCAGAAGTGAAGGGGACCCGGTTTTATCTATCAAAGACCCGGCAGGGATGGACAGGGACTTGCGCAAGGCTTCTATTGAAGCCATTAACGAAGCCAATAAATTGAGTTATGATGAGTTTAAAGATCCCGAAATATTATCCCGTATGGCACAATACGAAATGGCTTATCGTATGCAGGTATCCGTACCCGATGTAATGAATATTAATGATGAACCAGCATATATTCATGAAATGTATGGAACAAAACCAGGTAAAGCAAGTCTGGCAAATAATGTTTTGCTGGCAAGAAAACTGGTTGAAAAGGGTGTCCGTTTTGTGCAGATATTTGATTGGGGATGGGATAGCCATGGAACCGATGAAAGCCTTGCAATTGATTATGGTTTTGTAAACAAATGCAAAGCCATGGACAAGCCTGTTACAGCTCTATTACTCGATTTAAAACAAAGAGGGCTCTTAGATGAAACACTTGTTGTTTGGGGAGGTGAGTTTGGCAGAACCCCTATGCAGGAAAATAGAGATGGCAAAACAAATCCTTTTAAAGGCAGGGATCATCATACTGAAGCTTTTACCATTTGGATGGCAGGAGGCGGTATAAAAAAAGGCACCAGCTTTGGGGAAACAGACGAAATAGGTTACAGTGCCATTAGCGGAAAAACAACAGCATTTGATATACAAGCCACCATATTAAATCAGTTGGGATTCGATCACGAAAAACTAACTTATCAATTTCAGGGTAGGCCTTTCCGCTTAACAGATGTAGCAGGAAGAGTAATTAATGAAATTGTGGCCTAAGTACCGAATAGGGGTAAAGCTCAATAAGTAATTTTTTTTAATTGACCATTCACCATTGACCATTCAAAAAGCATAACAAAATGAGTGTTGACAGAAGAAAATTTTTATCGCTTACAGCAAAAGCAGGTGCATTGGCAATGCTGCCTTTTGAAAAAATAATGGCAGAGAAGCCCGCTTTTAAAGTGCCGGCTAATTTTTCATTAAAAATAATGCAGACCAATTGGGGTTTTGCAGGTACAATGGATGAGTTTTGTGCCAAATCAAAAAAAGCCGGTTATGATGGTGCTGAGTTCTGGTTTCCCCAAACAGCAGCTGCACAAACCGAAATGTTTGAAGCATTAAAAAAACATCAACTCGAAGTTGGTTTTCTGGTAGCCTCCGGCGATAAAGATCCTGCAAAACATTTTGAACAATTTGTAAATAATATTAATGCAGTGGCATACCAGCAGGTACAAAAACCATTGTATATTAACTGCCACTCAGGCAGAGATTATTTTTCAATGGAAGAAAATGGAAAACTAATTGACTATACAACAAAACTAGCTAAACAAACTGGCATACTAATTTGTCATGAGTCGCACCGAAGCCGTATGTTGTTTGCAGCGCATGTTGCAAAACAGTATATACAAAAATATCCCGACCTCAGAATGACTTTGGATATTTCGCATTGGTGTAATGTGCATGAATCTTTATTGCAAGACCAGGAAGAAACTGTTCAACTTGCATTATCAAGAACAGATCATGTTCATGCAAGAATTGGCCATCAGGAAGGCCCACAGGTAAACGACCCCCGTGCGCCCGAGTGGGAAGAAACTGTAAAACGGCATTTGCAATGGTGGGATGCCATTGTGCAAATGAAAATAAAAAATGGCACTAATAAATTAACTATACTTACAGAATTTGGGCCACCAAATTATTTGCCTGCATTACCTTACACACAGCAACCCGTAGCCGATCAATGGGGTATAAATGAGTACATGATGCAATTACTACGTAAAAGATATACTGCTTAATAATGATAGATAAATTGATGGACTTTATTGGCCGTTTTCATCCAGTATTGGTACACTTGCCTATTGGTTTTTTATTGCTGGCTGTTATACTGCAATGGTTAAGCATGAAAGAAAAATATAGCGCCATTACTCCCTCAGTTAGCGTTGCATTTTTATTAGGCGCAATAAGTGCCGTGTTTTCATGTATTACCGGATGGTTACTTTCTTCCGGTGGCGAATATGATGCAGCTACTTTATCGTTACACAAATGGATGGGTTTTAGTGTCGCAACCATTTCTATTATTGGTTATTTACTGGTGAAGAAGCCCTGTAATTTCATCAAACTTGCATTATCTATTCTTACCGTATGCTTAATAATTATTACCGGACATTTGGGAGGAACATTAACCCATGGAGAAGGTTTTTTAACCAAAGGTTTTGGCGATGCTAAAACGGATAGCAGCATCACAACGAATAAAGCTATTGATAATGTACAAGAGGCAAAAGTATTTTCATCCATCATTCAACCAATATTCAATACAAAATGCGGTACCTGCCATAGTGCTGCCAAACAAAAAGGAGGATTGCGTTTAGATGCACAGGAATGGATAATAAAAGGAGGAAAAGACGGGCAGGTATATATACCCGGAAATGCCCAAGCCAGTGAATTGTATAAGCGCATTGTATTAGATCCGCTTGAAGAGAAACATATGGCACCAAAAGGCAAGCCTCAATTGACTGAACAAGAAGTAAATCTTGTTCGCTGGTGGATAAACAGTAATGCCGGTTTTGATAAAAAAGCAAAAGAGGTGGAGCAGCCTGCGCAAATTAAATCAGCATTAATTGCATTACAATCTGCACCTGTAGCTAAAAAAAATATTGATTTGCCAACAGAAAAAGTAGAGCCAGCAACAGAAACAATACTTGATTCGCTGCGTAAAAATGGAATTACTGTTTTGCCCGTTGCAATAAACAGTAATTATTTGCTGGCCAATTTTGTAAGCATAACTAAACCTAATGATGCACAGGTATCTTTATTAAAATTAATTAGTAAACAATTGGTGTGGCTGCAAATAACAGGTGCCAATTTATCAGCGGATTCATGGAAAGTAGTAGCAGTCTGTACCCAACTCAGGCGCTTGCATGTAGACCATTCCAATATTTCAGATCAAACTTTACCGTTGTTTACTGCATTGTCCCATCTTCAATATCTTAATCTTGTAGGCACTACTATAACCGCACAGGGCCTGCAATCACTTAAAGAGCTAAATAAATTGGAAAATATATTTCTTGGCCAAACAGCTATTAAAACAAATGATTTTCTTGCATTACAAAAAATATTTCCGGCAGCAGTATTGGATTCGGGTAATTATCATTTAGAATTTATTGCGGCAGATACGGTGTTGTTGAAGAAACCAGTTGTGAAAAAATAAATTGCTTTTACGGATAGAATAGCCTGCAAAAGTGTGAAACTTAAGGCGTTTTGTGTATTCCTGTTTATAGCTCAAAAGAATCTAAAATTATAAAAAACAGAAAACTGAAAACAGAAAACCGAAAACAGCATTTTTTCTCTACTTTTGCAGCCACTTAAAAACAAAGTATCATGGCAACTACAGCAGATATGCGGTCGGGGCTGATCATCAAGGTTGATGGCAGTTTGTACACCGTAATTGAATTTGGGCAAAATAAAACAGCCCGTGCAGCAGCAAAGGTTTGGGCAAAATTAAAAGGTGTTGATAATGCCCGTACTATTGAAGTAACCTGGAACAGTGGTGAAACCATTCACCCGGTAAGGGTAGAAAAAAAGGCTTATCAGTATTTATATAAAGATGATACCGGCTATAGTTTTATGGATACAGAAACTTTTGAACAAATCACTGTGGCAGAAAATATGATTGATGCGCCACGGTTTTTAAAAGATGGACAGGAAGTTTCTGTATTGATCAATGGCGAAACCGACCAGCCAATGGGCGTGGAGTTGCCGGATAAAATTGTATTGCTGGTTACTTACAGCGAACCTGGTATGCGAGGCGATACTGCGACAAAAACGTTGAAGCCTGCAACTGTTGAAACTGGCGCTACAGTTAACGTTCCGCTATTTGTAAATGAAGGTGAATTAATAAGAGTGAACGCAAAAACTGGCGAATACGTAGAAAGAGTGAAAGGATAATTCAATAAATTATAAGAAAATGGGTAATAGTTGAGGCTATTATCCATTTTTATTTTTACTGATTTTATGCACTTTTTACTGCTTTTTTGCACATTTTTAGCCCATTTTGGGCAAAAATGGGCATTTTTTTAATTTTTTTATTTTAATAAAACTTGTTTTTTTGGATAATGATTTGCTACCTTAGCAGTCCCCTATAATTATCCATTATTTAATTAAAAATTACGCATGGACATTAAACAGATTCAAGAGCTTGTGAAGCTCATCAACAAAACCAATATCGGTGAAATTACCATTGAAGAAGAAGGGGTAAAAATAACCGTAAAGCAAAAAAAAGATCCCGTACAACATATCGTAGCTAATGCAGGTGCTCCAGTTTATTCGGCACCACCGCCACAACAAGTGGCTGCTACACTTCCACCAGCGGCAGCAAAACCTGCAGCCGAGCCAAAAGCTGATAATTTGATTACTATAAAAAGCCCCATGATTGGCACATTCTACCGTCAGACTGGTCCTGGTAAACCTGTATTGATTAGCGTAGGTGACGAAGTTGCAGTGGGAAAAGTGGTTTGCATTATTGAGGCCATGAAACTCTTCAACGAAATTGAAAGTGAAGTAAAAGGAAAGATCGTTAAGGTATTGGTAGAAGATGCCAGCCCGGTAGAATATGATCAGCCTTTGTTTTTAGTAGAACCGGCGTAAGCTGTGAGTAGTGAATTGTCAATTGTGAAAAGTGTCTTCTAAATGAATAGTTTTTAATTTGAGAAGCTGCATTTACTCACGCCTCACCATTCACATCTCACGGTTTCACCATTATTAATTTCAAATTAACGAGATGTTTAAAAAGATATTGATTGCTAACCGTGGAGAAATTGCACTTCGTGTGATACGTACCTGCAGAGAAATGGGTATTAAAACCGTAGCTGTATATTCCACTGCTGATAAAGATAGTTTACACGTAAAATTTGCTGACGAAGCGGTTTGTATTGGCAAGCCGGCAAGCAGTGAAAGTTATTTGAATGTACCGCATATAATGGCAGCTGCAGAAATTACCAATGCAGATGCTATACACCCAGGTTACGGATTTTTGGCAGAGAACAGCAAGTTTGCAAAAATTTGTGGCGACCATGGTATTAAGTTTATTGGCCCCACGCCAGAAATGATTAATGCAATGGGAGATAAGATCACCGCAAAGCAAACAATGATTGCTGCCGGCGTTCCAGTTGTCCCTGGTGTAGAAGGTTTGCTGGAAGGTGTAGAGCATGCAAAAACTGCAGCAAAAGAGGTAGGCTATCCCGTTATATTAAAAGCAACTGCCGGTGGCGGTGGCAAAGGTATGAGGGTGGTTTGGAGCGAAGACGAAATTGAAAAAGCATTTGAAAATGCTAAAACGGAAGCTGCCGCATCTTTTAAAAATGACGGCATCTACATGGAAAAATTTGTAGAAGAGCCACGCCATATAGAAATTCAGATTGTAGGCGACCAGCACGGGCAGGTTTGTCATTTAAGTGAAAGAGATTGCTCTATACAACGCCGCCATCAAAAATTGGTGGAAGAATCACCTTCTCCTTTTATGACACCGGAACTGCGTGACAGAATGGGCGCTGCTGCAATTAAAGCTGCTGCTTCCATTAATTACGAAGGTGTAGGCACTGTAGAATTTTTGGTAGACAAGCACCGCAACTTCTACTTTATGGAAATGAATACCAGGATACAGGTAGAACATTGTGTAACAGAAGAAGTAATCAACTATGATTTAATAAAAGAACAGATTATGATTGCTGCCGGCGACAGACTTACCGGTAAAAATTATATTCCTGTTATGCATGCTATCGAATGTCGCATCAATGCTGAAGATCCTTATAATGATTTTCGCCCAAGCCCCGGAAAAATAACGGTGTTGCATCAACCGGGAGGGCATGGTGTTCGTGTTGACAGCCATGCTTATGCAGGTTATGTAATTCCTCCTTATTATGATAGCATGATTGGTAAATTAATTGCTGTTGCACAAACCAGGCAGGAAGCGATTGATACCATGAGCCGTGCGTTAAGCGAATATGTAATTGAAGGTGTAAAAACAACTATTCCATTTCATTTGCAATTGATGAAACATCCAGATTTTATCAGCGGAAATTTTACAACTAAATTTTTGGAAGGGTTTACGATGCAATAAGATTTTATATAAATACTTTTAAGCCATCTGATTACCAGCAGATGGCTTTATTTTTAATAATGCTTTAGCCTCCGTCTTGTTACTATTCTTTGCTGGCCTACATTTAAAATAAGAAACATTCTCCGCCTTAGTTCTTGCCTTCTTTTCCTGTCCTCCAATTTATATTCAACAATTAATTTTTTTAAAGCTATTTTTTGTTCGGGAGTTAAATTTAGTTTTTCTAGCCTGGTATTTTGTGAGCTGTAGGCAATAGTATGCTGTGCATATAAATGTGTATTAATGATGATTAAATAGCAGCAGATGAAAAACTTCATGAATGTAAATTTCATGAATTGACTAAAATAGGACTAAGCGGTTTAATTGGAGGAATAAAAATTGTGAAAGAAATCAGCTCATCAAAGACATACATTTTTCCAAACTCTCTTTCCAGTTTGGAATACTCACCGCAAACACTTCCTTAATTCTTTCCGTATCTAGAACAGAATACTGTGGCCTTTTTGCCGGTGTTGGATATTGCGACGAAGGAATAGGATTAACAATACAGTTGCTGCAGCTTAATTCTTTTATTGCCAATGCAAACTGGTACCAGTTTATCAAGCCTTCGTTGGAGTAGTTGAATATGGGATAGGGAATGTGAAAATCTGCAGATTTTTCTATAATCTTCATAATGGCTTGCGCAAGGTCTGCAGCATAAGTAGGGCAACCTTGTTGATCATCAACTACATTAATACTTTCTCTTTCTTTCATCAGCCGTAACATGGTTTTCACAAAATTATTACCGAAGGAAGAGTACACCCAAGACGTTCTTATAATAATTGCATCTGGATTATTTTGTAAGGCCAACTCTTCGCCTTTAAGTTTAGACGCTCCATACACACCTATTGGGCTGGTACTATCTGTTTCTTTGTATGGGCGTTTATTGGTGCCATCAAAAACATAATCAGTAGAAATATGAATAAGCTGCACATTGAATTGTCTGCAAACGCCAGCCAGGTTACCGACAGCTGAAGCATTAATTAAAAATGCATTTTCTTTTTCAGTTTCAGCTTTATCAACTGCCGTGTATGCGGCACAGTTAACACAGTAATGAATGATGTTGTTGCTGAAATAATCTTTTACTGCATCAAAATCACCAATAGAAAGTTCGTCTTTGCCGGTAAATAAAAATTTGTATTGTGGGTATGCTGAAACTAAAGCCTGGAATTCTTTTCCTACTTGCCCATTGGCACCGGTGATCAAAATAGTTTTAGCAGTAACCATTTTATTCTTTAAAAGATGAAATTATTGTTGCAATCATTTAAACCAAGGTGCTTTAAATCTTTGTCGGATATTATTGCTTTGTCTGCTGGTATTTGCCAATCGATATTTAATAGTGGATCATTATACATTATACCACCCTCTGCATCTTTGTTATAAAATTCATCGCACTTGTAAAAAACTTCGGCTGTTTCACTTATTACAGAATAACCATGTGCAAATCCTTTTGGTACGAGTAATTGTTTTTTATTTGCGGCAGATAATTCTATAGAATATACCTTGCCATAAGTAGGAGAGCCTTTGCGGATATCAACTGCTATATCCAAGATACTGCCGCTTAAAACCCGTATCAATTTTGTTTGTGCATAAGGTGCCAATTGATAATGCAAGCCACGTAAAACGCCATAAGATGATTGAGCCTGGTTATCTTGTACAAATTTTATTGTTATGCCTTCGGCAGCAAATACATTTTCATTATAGCTTTCAAAAAAATAGCCACGGCTGTCTTCAAATATTTTGGGTTCAAAAATTAGCAAGCCTGGAAAATCAGTTTTAATTAAAGGCATCGTTTAATGGATAATTGAATAATTATTAATTAACTATACAGTTCTTTAAAATAATTGATGGTCTCTGCCAACCCGTCTTCAAATTTTTTGGTAGGCAGGTAATTCAATAAATTCTTTGCCAATGAAATATCTGCCAAAGAATCTCTTATGTCTCCTGCCCTTGGTTCACGGTAAGTTGCTTTAAAATCGCTGTTCAATTCTGTTTGACAGGTTTTATAAAGGTCATTTACTGTAAATCTTTCACCTATCGCCACATTGTATACTTTTTTAAAAGCAGCTTCATTGTCGGTAAGCATACCTTTTACATTTATCTGCACTGCATTTTCTACAAAAGTAAAATCCCTGGTTTGGTCGCCATCGCCATTAATGTAAACAGGTGTTTTATTCAAAATGCCTTTTACAAATAAAGGGATTACGGCTGCGTAAGGCCCGTCAGGATCTTGCCTTGGCCCAAAAATATTAAAATACCTGAAGCCCATTACTTTTATACCATACACATCTGCAAATACCTGTGCAAATAATTCATTTGTTTTTTTTGTAGCTGCATAAGGCGATAAACAATTGCCTATTCGCTCTTCCTTTTTTGGTAACGTAGGCTCATCACCATATACCGAAGAAGAGGATGCATATACAAAAGTTTTTACTTTACAATCAATTGCAGCTTTAAGCATATTTGCAAAACCGGTTACATTTACTTCGGTAAAGTAGACGGGTTCTTTTATACTTCTTGGTACAGAACCCAGTGCAGCCTGGTGGCTTACATAATCAATGCCTTCACAGGCGGCTAAACAAGTTTCAAGGTTTCTGATATCACCTTCAATAAATTCAAATGCAGGGTATCGCTTCAAAATATCTAAAGTACTGGAAAAGCCGTTCACCATATTGTCCAGTATCCTAACTTTTTTCGCTCTGTTTTTTAATAGATATTCAGCAATATGCCCACCAATAAAACCAGCGCCACCTGTTACTAAAAAACTACTGGCAGTTAAATCTTTTGTATGAAAACTATTCATTATTAGGTATTAAATTATTCTTTATCACAGGCTCCAATAGGTTCGAGTACTTATTTTGCCCCTGTAAATTCCTTTTAAATCTGCAACCATTGCATGAGGTTTGGTGATTGAAGCAAAATAGGTATCATCCAATTCTTTATAGCTGCTATGCGGTACTGTTACAATTACTGCATCATAATCATTGCCCACCTGCGGTGTTAATCCAAAGCCATATTCGTGTTTTAGTTCATCGCTTTCCGCATGAGGGTCTGTTACATCTACATTTAAAGAATATGCCTTTAATTCTTTTACTACATCAGCAACCTTGCTGTTCCTGATATCGCTTACATTTTCTTTAAAGGTAGCACCCATTATTAACACCTTGGCATCTTTAACATTGCCATTATTTTGGATAATGTGTTGCAATATTTTTTTTGCAACATAGCCGGCCATGCCATCATTTATAACACGTCCAGCTAAAATTACCTGGCTATCGTAACCCAATTCTTTTGATTTATGGGTAAGATAATAAGGGTCAACACCAATACAGTGGCCGCCGACAAGCCCCGGCTGAAACCTTAAAAAATTCCATTTGGTACCTGCTGCTTCCAGTACTTCATAAGTGTTAATATTCATTCTGTCGAAGATGATACTCAACTCATTCATCAATGCAATGTTCAAATCACGCTGTGTATTTTCAATAATTTTTGCTGCTTCGGCTACTTTAATAGAAGAGGCTTTATGTACGCCTGCTTTTACTACCAGTTCATACACTTTCGCTATTACATCCAAACTTTCTGCATCGCAACCACTGACTACTTTTATAATACTTGCTAAAGTATGTTCCTTATCTCCCGGATTAATTCTTTCCGGCGAATACCCTAATTTAAAATCGGTAACATTTTTCAAGCCACACAATTTTTCAATAATAGGTAAGCAATCTTCTTCGGTACAGCCGGGGTAAACAGTACTTTCAAAAACTATATAATCTCCTTTTTTAGCTACTTTACCAATGGTTTCACTTGCTCTTTGTACGGGTACAAGATCGGGTACATTATGTTCATCTACCGGTGTAGGTACAGCAACAATAAAAAAATTAGCTTGTCTTAATACATCAAGGTCGTTGGTAAATTCAATGTCACAACTATCAAATGCACTGCTTTCCAGTTCCTGGCTTGGGTCAATCTTATTACGCATCATTTCAACCCTCTTTGCATTAATATCAAAGCCAATCACTTTTATTTTTTTTGCAAATTCAAGCGCAATAGGCAGTCCAACATAGCCTAAACCAATTACAGCCAATTTCTTTTTTTTATCTACCAGGTCTTGATACATAGCAATGTGTTATTTTTTTTCAAACTCTTTAGGTAATTTATATAATTCTTCCTGCGGCAGGCTTTTAAAATAATCGTAAGTTAATTTAAGGCCTTCGGCTCTTTGCACTTTGGGCTGCCAACCCAGCAATTCTTTTGCTTTTGTAATATCAGGCTGGCGTTGCTTTGGGTCATCTTTCGGTAATTCTTTGTATACAATTTTTTGACTGGTACCTGTAAGCTTGATAATTTCTTCTGCAAAATCTTTTAAGCTTATTTCATCAGGGTTGCCAATATTTACTGGCTGGGCATGGTCGCTCAATAGTAAACGATAAATACCTTCTACCAGGTCATCTACATAGCAAAAACTTCTTGTTTGGCTGCCATCGCCAAATACTGTTAAGTCTTCGCCACGAAGCGCCTGCCCGATAAATGCAGGTAATGCCCTTCCATCATTTAGCCGCATACGTGGGCCATAGGTATTAAAGATGCGAATTATTCTTGTTTGTACGTTATGAAAGGTGTGGTAAGCCATTGTTATTGCTTCCTGAAAACGTTTGGCTTCATCATATACGCCTCTTGGGCCTACAGGGTTAACATTCCCCCAATACTCTTCCGTTTGCGGATGTACCAATGGGTCGCCATATACTTCGCTGGTACTGGCTACCAATATTCTTGCATTTTTTGCCAAAGCAAGGCCAAGGCAATTGTGTGTACCCAGCGACCCAACTTTTAAAGTTTGAATAGGTATCTTTAAATAATCTATAGGGCTTGCAGGAGATGCAAAGTGTAAAATATAATCCAGTTTACCAGTTACATGAATAAATTTAGAAACATCATGATGGTAAAATTCAAACTCTTTTAATTTAAAAAGATGTTCAATATTTTTAAGGTCGCCTGTAATTAAATTATCCATGCCAATAACATGGTACCCTTCTTTAATAAACCTATCGCAAAGATGGCTTCCTAAAAAGCCGGCAGCGCCTGTTATTAATACTCTTTTGTTAGTCACAAATACAAGGTTTATACTAATGAAAATATTGTTTCCCAATAATTTAACCCATGGAATTAACTTCTCTTCTTCCCACGCTTACATAATAAAAACCCATGTCTTCCATATGCTTAAGGTCAAATAAATTTCTGCCATCAAAAATTACTTTGTTTTTCAGCAAAGAAATAATTTTTTCAAAATCAGGTGTTCTGAATTCGCTCCATTCGGTAGCGATTACCAAAGCATCCGCATCAATTAATGTATCATATTGTCTTTCGGAAAAATTTATGGTATCGCCTAACAATGCTTTTACATTATTCATGGCTTCAGGATCAAAAGCCGTTACTGCAGCTCCCTGTTTTAATAACTCATCTATAATGTATAAAGCCGGAGCTTCTCTTATATCGTCAGTATTGGGTTTAAAGGCTAAACCCCATAAAGCAATTTTTTTACCCGTAAGATTATTATTAAAATACTTTTTTATTTTGGGTAGTAAATGCAATTTTTGATTTTCATTAGCCTCCATTACTGCATCGAGTATTTTAAAATTATAATCTACCTCCGAAGATGATCTGGCTAATGCCTGTACATCTTTAGGAAAGCAACTGCCACCATATCCAATCCCGGGAAATAAAAAACGTTTGCCAATCCTTTCATCACTGCCAATTCCTTTTCTTACCATATCCACATCGGCACCCAGGCGTTCGCAAAGCTGGGCAATCTCATTCATAAAAGTTATTTTGGTTGCTAAAAAAGAATTAGCGGCATACTTGGTTAGCTCCGCACTTTTCTCATCCATAAAAATTACCGGGTTGCCCTGGCGCACAAAAGGAGCATACAGGTCACTCATTAATTTTTTTGCCTTTTCAGATGTAGTGCCAATTATCACCCTGTCTGGTTTCATAAAATCATCTACGGCTACACCTTCCCGCAAAAACTCAGGGTTGCTTACTACGTCAAATTCTACAGTTGCATTTTTGGCAATGGCATCATGCACTTTTTGCGCTGTTCCAACAGGCACTGTACTTTTATCAATAATTACTTTATAATCTGTAATAATTTTACCAAGGTCGTGGGCTACGCCTAAAATATATTTTAGATCGGCACTCCCATCTTCGCCTGGTGGAGTAGGTAAAGCTAAAAAAATTATTTTGGCATCTTTAACCGCATCTTCGAGTACGGTTGTAAAGCGTAAACGCCCTTCTTTTTGGTTACGTAAAAAAAGTTTTTCTAATCCTGGCTCGTAAATAGTGATTTGGCCTGATGATAGCTTCTCTACTTTTGCTTGGTCAATATCAACACAAATAACGTTATTACCTGTTTCGGCAAAACATGTACCTGTAACTAAGCCAACATATCCTGTTCCAACAACTGCAATTTTCATATTTTTTTTACTCCTTTTCGCAATAAAGGGATGCGTTAGGGAGAGTTAGTTTTGTGGTTTAAAATTTATTTACAAATTCTAATACTTTGGAAACAATAAAGCCTTGTTGTTCTTCATCCAATTCTGAATGTATTGGTAAGCTGATCACTCTTTGGGTCAAACTATCTGTAATGGGCAAATAATATTCGCTTCCTCCAAATGCATCAAACATCTTTTGCTTATGTGCAGGTACCGGGTAATATATCATGGAAGGCACATTATTGTCTGCTAAAAACTGGTGCAGCGCATCACGGTCCACATTTTCTACCTGAAGTGTGTATTGATGAAATACGTGCTTATTATTAGCATCTCTAAACGGTATAGTTATGTTTTTAGTATCTGCAAAGGCTTTATCATAAAAATCGGCAGCCTTTATTCTTGCAGTAATATATTCATCCAGGTGTTTCAATTTAATATCCAATATGGCAGCTTGTATCGCATCCAACCTCGAATTACAGCCTACTACATCATGGTAATAACGCTTGCTTTGGCCATGTGAAGCAATCATTCTTAATGATGCAGCTAACTCGTCGTCATTGGTAAACATTGCGCCACCATCTCCATAGGCACCCAGGTTTTTACTGGGATAAAATGAAGTACAACCAATATGGCCAATACTGCCTGTTTTTTTTATTGTACCATCACTAAAAGTAAAATCATTGCCAATGCCTTGTGCATTATCTTCAATTACAAATAAATTATGTGAAGCAGCAATTTTCATTATTGCCTCCATGTTAGCTGCCTGTCCATATAAATGCACAGGAACAATAGCTTTTGTTTCAGGCGTAATAGCTTTTTCAATAACAGCAGGATCTATGCAAAATGTTTTAGGGTCAACCTCTACAAATATTGGTTTGATGTGCAGTAATGCAGCTACTTCCACAGTAGCAATGTAGGTAAAGGACGGCGTAATAACTTCATCACCGGGTTGTAAACCCAATGCCATCATAGCAATTTGCAAGGCATCGGTACCATTTGCACAAGGGATACAATGTTTGCTGCCATGGTATGCGGCAAGGTTATCTGCAAAAGCGTTGACTACTTTTCCGCCTATAAAAGCTGAACTTTCCAAAACGCTTATCACAGCCGCATCAACCTCAGTTTTTATTTTGTGATACTGCGTCTTAGTATCCACCATTTGTAAGGGCCTCATATTACTTTTTTTAACGTGGACAAAGATAGTGTTCACAAGGCAGTTGGCAAAGTGTAATTGGCAACAGGTAACTGGCAAAACACAATTAACAAAGCGTTTTTTACCAAAGGAGATTTGATCGGGGATTTAATGTAAAGGCACAATAATTTTTTATATAGATTTGCGCTAAAATAATCTTTGGCCAAATTACTTTATAATCTGTTCCTTTTTTTGTACGCTGCCGGTATTCGTATCGGTTCTTTGTGGATTCCCAAGGCTAAAAAATGGATAGAAGGCCGCCGACAACAAGACTTCTCTTCGATAAATTCACCATTCACAATTCAACATGCACGGGTTGTGTGGATGCATTGCGCCAGCCTCGGCGAATTTGAGCAGGGCAGGCCGCTTTTAGAAAGTTTAAAACAAAAAAATGCTGCTATTAAAATAATACTCACTTTTTTTTCGCCCAGCGGCTACGAGGTAATGAAAAATTACAAGGGAGCCGATCATATTTTTTATCTACCCATGGATAATGTTTTTGCTGCAAAGAAATTTATAGATACTGTAAATCCATCCCTGGTGTTATGGGTAAAATATGAATATTGGTATTATTATCTGCAGGAATTAAAAAGAAGAAATATTCCCGTGCTTTTAGTTTCTGGCGTATTTAGAAAGAGCCAGCCATTTTTTAAATTTTATGGGGGCATCTGGAAAAAAATGTTGTTGAATTTCAATCATCTTTTTTTACAGAATGAAGCTTCGCTAAAATTATTGCAAACTATTGGCATTACACAAAATGTTTCGGTAAGCGGCGATACCAGGTTCGACCGTGTAATTGAAATTGCCAATCAAACTTTAGATTCAGCTATTGTAACATCTTTCTGCGAAAAGAACACAGTAATTGTTGCAGGCAGTACATGGGAAGATGATGAAATTATTTTATCGGCTTATGCAGACCAAACCAAACACAAAGAAAAATTAATCATCGTTCCGCATGAGTTGGATAAAACACATTTAGATCTTGTAAGAAAAATATTTAAAAGAGCTATTTGTTATACCAATATTGAAAACGATAAATCGCTTTTAAGTAATATTTCAAATTACGATGTGCTGATAATAGATACCATTGGAATGTTGAGCCGCTTGTATAGTTATGGCCATATCAATTATATTGGTGGTGGTTTTACAAATGATGGTATACATAATATCTTAGAAGCTGCTGTATGGGGCAAGCCCATAATTATTGGGGAGAATTATGAAAAATATTTTGAGGCGGTAGATCTTGTTGCCTGTTTTGCTGCTGAAAGTATTGCGGATGTAAATGAAATGAAAGAAGTAGTAAATGATTGGCTAACTGATGAAACAGCGTACAATGAAAGTGCTGTTGCTGCAAAAAAATATGTGTACGAAAATTCAGGAGCTACAAAAAAAATAATGGAGTATATCTACGTAAACCGTCTTTTAACCAATTGAATAAATTGTTTTACCGTTTCGTTCTTATCATCCCAACCTATTTTAGTTTTTAATTCTCTTTGAATCCAATATTCTGCTTCGGCTAAAATAGAAAAAGTATTGATGGTTTTTATACTTCTTTCGTACATTGTTTCATCGCCACGGAATAATTCATTGATGAATAAAAAACGGTCGTTGATGCCAATGGCTTTTTTTAGGTCTCTTATCGGCGTTTCAATCAATGCATCTCCCAAATCAAGATTACTTTGTTTCAGCCGGTCGTTTACAGAAGCATTATTTTCTGCAACGCTTTCATTGATTTCTTTTTTGATAATTATATTTTCAGCCCTGTGATGGGCCAGCGTAGGGATTTCCTGTGCTTCTTCTTCCTGCTCAAAAATTATTTGTGGTTTGCTATGAGCGCTTATTTTTTGCATGGCTTCGGCATTGCGCTTTATCTCTTCCAGTTCTGCCTCCAGTTCGGCTTCATCAACCTGTAATATTTCAACAGTTTTTTCTTCGGCTATTTTTAATGGCGGCAATATGGTTTGTGGAATATCAACACTTATGGTATTGATTTGCGGGGCAGCGGTGCTTTGTATATGCGCCAGCTCTGCCTGCAGCATTTGAACTGTAATAGCAAGCTGGCTTGCCGGTACGTTAGCGGCAAACTGTTCCTGTAATTTTTTTATGAGTGTGTCCACTCTTTGCATGAATAATTATACTTTTGATGCCCTGTACCTGAAATAGCCATAGAATTAAGTGGCCTAAGTTACAAACACAAAATTAAAAAATTATATAAATGTTTATAGAACCAAATTTTGGTGGCGAAAGAAGGGGATGGATAGAAGTGATCTGTGGCAGTATGTTCAGCGGGAAAACCGAAGAATTGATAAGAAGGTTGAAGAGGGTAAAGATTGCTAATTTAAAGGTGGAAATATTTAAACCTGCCATTGATGTACGTTATGATGCTGAAAAAATTGTGAGCCACGATACCAATTCTATCCAATCAACCCCTGTAGATAGTTCACAAACTATTTTGTTGCTGGCCCAGGATGTGGATGTGGTAGGCATAGATGAAGCTCAATTTTTTGATGCAGAAATTGGCAATGTGTGTGAATTGCTGGCATTAAAAGGCATGCGTGTAATTGTTGCCGGTCTGGATATGGATTATACCGGCAAACCTTTTGGCCAAATGCCGAGCTTGTTAGCCAAAGCAGATTATATTACTAAGCTACATGCCATTTGTGTAAAGTGTGGCAATATTGCCAACATCAGCTACCGTAAAAGTGCTGAAGGGCCGCAGGTTTTATTGGGCGAAAAAGATATTTACGAACCAAGGTGCAGGCATTGTGCGCAGGAGAGATAAGTAAATAAGGTGGATGCAACGTTTGGGTGATAAAAGTCGTCAATGAGCTAATTCAAATAAAGATATAGTTTTATTAACCTGCTTAAAACTAAAGCTATGCTAAAACAATTTTCTAGCTGCCTACTTTTTGCAAGCTTTTGTTTTACAAGTACTGCACAGAAAAATAAATTTTCTTATGGTTTTCAAACGGGAGTAATTATAAATTCTGCTTCAGGTACTGCTATTTATAACCATTCAAAAAGTACATTGACTGGATTTAGTTTTGGCGGACATTTAAAAGTACAGACTTCTAACCATGTTGCCTTTAAGGTTTTACTATCATATGAGCAAAATGGGTGGGTTTATCGCAATTTATATTTTCAGGATGCAACAGGTACAAGTCCAACTGGTTTGGCACTAGCTGATGTATATAATAAACTGCACTACTTAAACCTGCCTATACTAACTGAGTATTCTTTTGGCAACAAAATCAAATTTTCCCTGGATGGAGGTATATTTCTTGGGTTTTTAGTTCATAACAAATCGGTCATAAAAATAAAAGACCCCACTGCTCCCGATCAATCTTTTAAATCTAATGCCCGCCATACAATTAATTGGGGTGTTTCAGCTGGAGCTGCTGTACAATTTCCTATAAGGCATAAATTAAAATTGGATTTTGGTTTAAGAAATAATTTTGGACTTGCAAATATTAATAAATCGCAAGACGGGGGCAACAGCAGTATTCGAACTAATGCATTCTCAATTTTAACGGGATTATCTTTTGAGTTGTGATGTTTAAATAAGATAAATATAAAAGGCTGTCAATGGACAGCCCTTTATATTTAATCCCAAAATCTATTCTATTGTTTTGCAAACTTAGAAGCAAGTATACTTCCTCCATTGATTACTCTTATGATGTACGTGCCTTTTGCAAGTTTGCTGATATCAACTTGCTGTAAATTGCTAATTACTTTTTGTTCCAATACCACAGCACCCATTGTATTTACTACCTGCAAAGTAGTTTTAGGCGATGTTTCGCCAAGTACACTTACATTCAATACATCCGTTGCAGGGCTTGGATAAACCCTTAATAAACTGGCACCCGTAATCTCGTTGCCGATAATACTTGCTGTACCCAACTGTACTTTTAATGTATAACATGTAGTGGCACTGTTGGCATTATTATAACCATATACTCTTGCATAATAAGTACCAGCTGTGTAGGTTCGTGTAATGGTTTCAGTTGTAGTGCCGCCGTTTTGCGAAATAGCCAATTGCGTACCTGCACTATTTACTACCGTAAGGTCATAATCGCCTGGCAAAGTGCTTAAGGTTACGGCTGCTGTACCACCTGTTGTTACAACAAATTTGTAATAGTCATTATCACCAGATGGACTGATTAATCCTGTAATGTCGGTATTAAACGGAATTGCTGCTGCACCTGATATTGTTCCATTGGTACTAACATCATAAGCACTTTGGCAACTGGTTGCTGCAGTTGCAGTGGCGGTTATGGTATAACAGGTAGTGCTGTTGGCACCGCTGTAGCCAATTACTTTAATGTAATAAGTACCTGCAGCCTGGCTGGTTAATGATACGCTTTCATTAGCAGTAGCGCTGGTACTGGAACCTATTTGAGTACCTGCGCTGTTATAAATATACAAATCGTAATCTTTGCCACCGGGTCCTGCAAGAGAGAATAAATTGTTGCTGGTGGCAGTAGTTACCAATTTAAAATAATCAATATCAGTAGCAGAACTGATAGCTGCAGAATTTGCAACTCCCGATGTTATTGTTGCAGCAGTAGCTAAGGTTTCATTAGGTTCAAATGCTGCCGAGCAACCAGATGCAACAGCAGTAGTTGTAAATGAAGCTGTAACTGGTGTGCTTGCCGAACTGCTGCAATTAGTAGTTACTCTAAAATCGTAAGCAGTAGAAGAAGTTAAGCCAGACAACGTGAGCGATGTTGCTGTTGTTGCAGTTGCTGCACTTATCCATGTAGATGATACGGAAGTTTTATAATCTACTGCATAACTTACGGCGCCGCTTGCCGCCGTCCAGCCAAGTGTTGCACTTGAACTTGTAATGGCAGAAGATGTTAATGCTGTTGGTGCATTGCAACTACTACCTCCACCGCTATATGCAGCGCCAACCCCTACAGCATACCAGGCATTTGTAGTGGCAATTACTTCTGCGCTTCCTGCGCCGTATAAATCTGTAGCCGATTGAATGGCGTAAGTTCTTGCATTGGCATAATTGGAAGTAGAAATTAAATAAGTAGTATTGGTTCTGTAGGCGATTGCGGCTGCTTTATCAATACCAATGCCTGTTACTGTATAGGCATTTCCAATATCATTGGTGCCACTACCACCCTGCGACAAGGTATAGAACCAAAAATTCAATACACCGCTATTGGTATGTACGCCACACTGATCATTGTTATTGGTAGGGGAGCAGCTTGTTGTACTTACCCAATAAGTACCGCCATAAGTATCAGGCTGGCTATATTGGTTGGGATTGCTCATACTGCGAAATGCAGCGCCAATGTTTTCTCCTATTAACCAGTTGCCGTTGGCGCCCTTGGCATAAAATTCAATACAAGTGCCAAAAATATCACTGAACCCTTCGTTCATGGCACCTGACTCTTTCGAATACACTAAAGCTGAAGTTCGTTCAGTAACTCCATGTGTTATCTCATGCCCGGTAACATCCAACGCAGTTAATGGGGTATAAGTTGTGCCGCCGCTTGTGCCACCATCGCCATAGGTCATGCGGCTACCATCCCAAAAGGCATTGATATTATTGCCGTAACCAAAAGCCACCAGGTTAGTATGTACATAACTGTTTAAAGCAAACCCTGCATTGTCAACACTATTGCGATTAAATTTTGAAAGATAAAAATCAAAGGTCTTTTCGGTACCCCAGTGGCCATCGGTTGCATATTGATCTTTATTGGCATTTACATTGTTCCAGTTATTATCAGCATCAGTAAAATCAACTGCTGAATTATAATTGGTGCCAGCATTTTTCATGTTGTAGGTGTTAATGCCATTGCCACGGCCAGTTTCACGCAAGCGATAAGTGCTGCCAGTAAAATCTGCAGTAATGGTTTGTGTACCGCTATAAGCGGTTACCGCAGTACCGGTTGCATTGGTGGTATGTATCATTTCTCTGGTTCCTAATATTCTTCCGTTTTCAGCATCCACAAAAACCAATTGCCTGCTTAATGGAAGTGCAGCATAAATGTCAAGCTTATACGCAAGTCTTAGCGAAGCCGGTATAACTTCATTTTCGCCACTGTACCAAACCAATTGCGGTTTAGGATAAAACGTAGCAGCGGGGTTATTTTGTTCTTTTTTGATAAACGCTTCTTCATCAGCAATTTGCCATTTGTAAGATTTGGCCCCTACAAATGCCATAGCTTTTTGTAAAGCAGCAGTAAAATTAATTGTAGCAGTAGCTTTTAAATCAGTAGGAAAATCTTTTATCCATTTACCATTTTGGCTGATGACTTTATTGGCTGCAACATGCATGATGTAAACAGCGTGTTCAACAGGAATACCTAAATAGCTTTGCTGGTAGCGATAATGCTCCATATTGAGGTTATCTTTTTCTGAACTCGTTAACAAAGCGTTTTGACTGGTGCTTAATTTGCCATTATCAGCCGCCAGTATTATTGATCCTTTGGCAAATGTCTGAGGGGTATTTTTAAAATCTATGAATTCGGGATACATGCCTGGTTGACCCTTTACCAGGTTTTGTGCTGTCGATTGTTGGCTAACGGATAGCATCAACATTACCACAAGGGTGATTAAAATTTTTTTCATTGTTGTGTGTTTAGTTTGAGAAAGAATTACTGTTGTAATATAGATGTAATAATTTTAAAATACAATAGTAGTATTACGCTGCATAATTACTGTGAATAACAATTGTGTCACTAACAGGTGTTAGTTTTCTGTCCTCTCCTTCTTGTCTCAAAGTTGTAAGCCCAAGGCTTACAACAACCCATCCTGGGTAGAGACAAGGACGAGGGTAAGTGCTCCCCGGCATTTAGGCTGATACAGCTTTATCTACCGCAAGAAAAAAATTATACATTAGCCAATTATCAATTATCCATTAATTTGCAGCGTGATCAAACGTATTTACGCCTTATTGCAAAAAGATGTATTGCTTGAGTTCAGGCAAAAACATACTTTTTATGGTATTATCTTATACATTGCTTCCACCGTTTTTGTTATTTATTTATCTTTCCCCGATAAGCCCGATGGAGTTACCTGGAACAGTTTATTCTGGATAATACAATTATTCATTTGTGTAAATGCAGTGGCCAAAAGTTTTTTACAGGAGGGTAAAGGGCGGTTGCTCTATTTTTATTCCATTGCTTCTCCAATAGAATTTATCATCAGTAAAATATTATACAATGTGGTGTTGATGGTGCTGATGAGCAGTATTACTTTATTGTTATTCTTTTTCTTTTTGTCAAACCCGGTAAGCAATGCCTTGCAATTTACCGGCATAGTTATCTTAGGCGGTATAAGTATAAGCCTGGTGTTTACTTTAATGAGTGCCATTGCAGCAAAGGCGCAACAGAATGCAGCACTGATTGCTATAATGGGTTTTCCTGTTATTTTACCACAATTATTGGTACTGATGAAACTGAGCAAGGTTGCCTTTGCCGAAGTATTCAGGCAAGGCGCTGTATTGCAATTGACAGGATTGATTATAGGATTAGATATTTTGGTAATTGTGATGGCGATAGTGCTTTTTCCTTATTTATGGAAAGATTGATGAAATTAGGGGGCAGCAAATTTAAAAAACTCCAAACTCGAAACCCCAAACTGAAAACTCTACCCTATCTTTGCGCCACTCAATAAAAAATCCCTTTTGGTGAAAAAAAATTGGTGGAAAATATTGTCCTTTGTCTTGTTGATTTATACTGTAGTGGCGGGCTTTTTACTTAAGGTTCCCGATTTGCCTATCATTCACCAATCTATCCGTAACCTCTATTTTCATGTATGTATGTGGTTTGCCATGATGATATTGTTTATTATCAGTTTTGTATACAGCATCAAATATTTAGCTAATTCTGATTACCGTAACGATATCTATGCCCGTCATTTTGCAGCTGTGGGCACTTTTATGGGCATATTAGGTTATGCCACAGGTTCTGTTTGGGCCAATTATACCTGGCTTACCGACCAGAGCCAAAGCCTGGGTAGTGTTTTAAAAGAACCCAAACTTTTAGGTGCGGCCATTGCATTATTAATTTACGGGGCTTATTTTGTTTTGCGGGGCAGTTTTACTGATATTGATAAAAGGGCAAGAGTGAGTGCAGTCTATAATATCTTTGCTTTTGTGATGTTGTTCCCCAGCATTTGGATCATTCCAAGAATGGTGGGCAGCTTGCATCCCGGAGCGCCAGGGAGCGATACCGGCAACCCGGCATTAAATGCACAAAAAGATTTGGATGCCACCATGCGTATGGTTTTTTATCCGGCAGTTATTGGTTGGACATTATTAGGCGTTTGGATTGCTACATTAAAAATAAGAATACAATTATTAAAAGATAAAACATTGCTCAATGACTAAGATGATGAAAACTTTGCTATTGATGGTTTGTTCATTTTGTTTAAGTGCTGTTGCATTTGCGCAAGATAAAAACAGTGTAGATGAAGTAATGCGTGGCAACGGAAAGATATATGTAGTGGTAACCTGCTGCATCATTATTTTGATAGGCTTGTTTTTATATGTTTTTTCAGTAGATAGAAAAATTGGTAAAATAGAAAAGGGAAATTAAGCCACCTTGCCAGCGGTTTAAGTTTGTTTTAGGCTATTTATTTATAACAACGATTGCAAAATTTAAAACTAAACGATTATGTCAGCACAAGACAATTACAGTTTTTTTCAAAGCGTAGAAAAAAGCTTTGACAAAGCCGCAAAATTCACTACCTGGGATGCAGGATTATTGGAACAAATCAAGCAATGCAACTCTGTATTGCGTATGCACTTTCCCGTTAAAGTAAATGATAAGATAGAAGTTATTAAAGCGTACAGGGTGCAACACTCTCACCATAAAGCGCCGTGCAAGGGAGGTATCCGTTATAGCCCCGAAGTAAATTTGGATGAAGTGATGGCACTTGCTGCATTGATGACTTTTAAATGCGCTATTGTAAATGTTCCTTTTGGCGGTGCAAAAGGTGGTATCACCATCGACCCAAAAAAGTACAGCGCTTACGACCTTGAAAAAATTACACGCCGCTATACAGCAGAATTGGTGAAGAAGAATTTTATAGGCCCCGGCATTGATGTACCTGCACCTGATTATGGAACTGGCGAAAGAGAAATGGCATGGATAGTGGATACTTACACTTCATTAAAACCAGGCGAAATTGATGCTGCCGGTTGTGTAACCGGAAAGCCGATCACACAAGGTGGTGTTCGTGGCCGTAAAGAAGCAACTGGCCTTGGTGTATTTTTTGGTATACGTGAAGTATGTAACATGGAAGACCAAATGCAGAAATTAGGTTTATCTGTTGGCATAGAGGGTAAAAGGGTGGTAGTACAAGGTTTGGGAAATGTAGGTTATCACTCTGCAAAATTCTTCAGGGAAGCTGGTGCAAAAGTTATTGCCCTGGCAGAATTTGAAGGTGCCATTTTTAATGCAGATGGATTGAATGAAGAAGAAGTTTTTCAACATAGAAAAAAAACGGGATCGTTATTGAATTTCCCAGGTGCAACCAACCTTGCAAAAAATACAGATGCTTTGGAATTGGAATGTGATATCTTAATCCCTGCGGCATTGGAAAATGTTATCAATGGAGAAAATGCACCAAGGGTAAAAGCGAAAATCGTTGGCGAAGCGGCTAATGGTCCTTGCACACCTGAAGCAGATGAAATATTTACCAAGAGAGGTATTTTATGCGTGCCGGATATGTATTTGAATGCAGGCGGTGTTACAGTTAGTTATTTTGAGTGGTTGAAAAATTTAAGCCATGTACGCTATGGCCGTTTGGAAAAACGTTTTGCAGAAAATTTGAACGGGCATATTTTAGGACAGATAGAAGAACTGAGCGGTAAAACCGTAAGCAAAAAAGAAAGGGATTTCATTATGCATGGCCCTGAAGAGCAGGACTTAGTACACAGCGGTTTAGAAGAAACGATGATTACTGCTACAAGGGAAATCATGGAAGTTTGGAAAAAAAATCCGGGTATTCCTGATATGCGTACAGCAGCGTATGTTAGTGCTATCAACAAAGTAGCTACCAGCTACGGCGAATTGGGTATCTTCCCATAGTACGCCGAAATTCCATTTCGGCTCACTTAATAAATTTTTAAAAATACTTGCTTACATTTTCCTAAATTGTATGCAAGTATTTTTTTTAGATAATAATTGAAACGAAAAAAATTGCAATATGAAGAATAAATTTATCCTGCTTTTGAATGCAACAATGTTTGCCACTTCTTTTTCTTTCGCACAAGAAATTGACCCCAAATTAACTGAAGTATATCAACCTGTACCACCAGTTGTTACGCCTGGCAAAACCAATACTGATGCGCCTTCTGACGCTATCATTTTATTCAGCGGCAAAAATCTGGATCAATGGGCTTTGGTAAGCGACTCTGCCAAACCTGCAGACTGGATTGTAAAGAAAAATTATTTTACGGTAAATAAATCATCAGGCAATATTCAAACCAAACAAAAATTCACCGATTACCAATTGCATATTGAATGGAAGATACCAACCAACATTACCGGCGAAGGGCAGGCACGTGGCAACAGCGGTGTGTTTTTAGCATCAACCGGCCCAGGCGATGATGGCTATGAAATACAGGTATTGGATTGTTACAACAATACCACTTACGTAAACGGACAAACGGCAAGCATCTACAAGCAATCTATTCCATTGGCCAATGTTTGTAAAAAACCAGGCGAATGGCAATCTTATGATATTATTTGGACGGCACCCAAGTTTAATGCAGATGGTACTTTAAAAACGCCTGCCCGTGTTACGGCATTTCAAAACGGCGTGTTGGTGCAAAATAATTTTGAACTAAAAGGACAAACTACATACAGAGGCCAGCCTTCTTATAAAAGACACGGAGCTTCTCCAATAAAATTACAGGCGCATGGTGATAAGAGCGAACCGATAAGTTATAGGAATATTTGGGTGCGACCGTTATAAAAAATAATTCAATCATAAAAAATAAGCCTCCAACTAATTGGAGGCTTATTTTTTATATCTCTTTGATGTATTACTACAACTTCTTAATCTTAATATTTCTATACGATACCACATTGCCATGATCCTGCAATGCTATTCTTCCTTTTTTAAAAGTACCAAAGCCGGCCATGCTTTTAAATTTGCTGCCTGCAATCATGCTTCTCCAATTATCATCCCATAGGTTGGTGTTTACTACATTGGTGCCATTTAAATAAAGGCTCAGTTTGCCATCTTTAGATTTTATTTCTGCTTCATTCCATTGGCCAACAGGCTTTACTGTTTCTTTGCTGCAGGCAATAAGGTCGTATAAATCGCCGGCGCGGTGTTTTTTGATTTTCCCATCAGGATGGCCATCATTATCCAATACCTGCATTTCCATGCCGGTGTTATACGTGTCAGGGTATTTAGCTGCATCTTCGTTTACATAAAAGATAATACCACTGTTACCCTTAGGTGCAATTTTCCATTCCAGTTTCAAATCAAAATTGCCGTATTCTTCAGCAGTACAAAGATCACCGCCTTCTCCTTTTTTAGCAGTATCTATAGTCAAAGTACCATCACTAACTTTCCACCTGCCGGTAGAATTGGCTTTACCATAACTATGCCAGCCATTTGTTGTCTTGCCATCAAATAAAGTAATCCAGCCAGAATTGTCGGCTGTAGTATTTTTCGTTACAGCTGTTTTTTTATCTCCATTTCTAAAAGCCATCAAAGCGAAAACCAAAACAGCAAGTGCTAAAAATTTATTTTTCATTGGTGCTTTTTTTGTTCGTGTAATTATTATGAATTCGTGAAATAAATTACTTCTCATCCTTCAAGGATAAAACATATTTTGCCATTAATACCGCATCTTCTTTTGATAAACCTGTATGCGCAGCCATTGGAACTGTTCCCCAATTACCTGAACCGCCGTTCTTTATTTTCTCAGCCAAAGTGGCGATATTAGCTTCGGTATTCTCATATTTTTTGCCAATTAAATTGTAAGCCGGGCCAATATTTGCTTCGCTTATTTTGTGGCAACCAAAGCAATCATTTTTAGCAACAAGGTTCAATCCTTTTTCTACATCAGGATTATCAGCTGCTACTTTTTTATCCGTTCCTTTATCAGTACTGCCGCTTTGGCTACCGCACGAAAAACAAAATACAGCTACCGCAAAAATTAAAATACTTTTTTTCATTTCAGTGATTTGTTTTTTTTATTTTAAACCTAATATTTTTTTATTTAAGTCTTCATTGTTTCCTGTATCGGCAAAATCATCAAATGCTTTTTCGGTCACCCTAATGATATGGTCTTTTATAAAAGCTGCACCTTGTTTTGCACCATCTTCAGGATGCTTGATGCAACATTCCCATTCCAATACTGCCCACCCTTTAAAACCATACTGCGTTAATTTGCTAAAGATAGTTTTAAAATCAATCTGTCCATCACCCAGAGATCGAAAACGACCAGCCCTGTCAATCCAATTTTGGAAACCACCATACACGCCCTGCCTGCCAGTAGGATTAAATTCAGCATCTTTTACATGAAACATTTTTATTCTTTCATGATAAAAATCGATGTATTGTTTATAATCTAATTGCTGCAATACAAAATGCGAAGGGTCGTATAGCAAACAGGCCCTTTTATGATTATTCACTTGCTCCAAAAACATTTCATACGAAATACCATCATGCAAATCCTCACCTGGATGAATTTCGTAACAAACATCTACACCGGCTTGGTCAAATTTATTTAAGATAGGTAACCAGCGGTTGGCCAGTTCTTTAAATCCATCTTGTACCAATCCTGCAGGGCGCTGCGGCCATGGATAAACCGTATGCCATAATAATGCACCACTAAATGTTGCATGGGCATTCAATCCTAAATTCTGTGAAGCTTTTGCGGCATACAATAATTGCTGCACTGCCCATTCCTGCCTTGCTTTTGGATTTTTTTTAACCGCATCAGGCGCAAAGCCATCAAATAATTCATCATAAGCAGGGTTAACTGCGACTAACTGTCCCTGTAAGTGTGTACTTAACTCTGTAATTTCCAATCCACATTCGTTCACCAAACCTTTAATTTCATCTGCATAGGTTTTGCTTTCCGCTGCTTTTTGCAAATCAATTACACGGCTATCCCATGTGGGAATTTGCACACCTGCAAAACCTAAACTCTTTGCCCAGGTACAAATGTTTTTTAAATTATTGAACGGAGGTTTGTCATCTAAAAATTGCGCTAAAAAAATAGCAGGGCCTTTTATTGTTTGCATGTTTTATTATTCAAAGATTTATTAAAATGAAAAATATTTTTTTTATTTGGCCACAAAGACGCAAAGGCACAAAGAAATATTGTAATGTCCCGGCATTATTTCGTAGAAATAATCCTTGGGGTCTTGGTGCCTTTGTGACTAATATTTTTTGAGAACAAAAAAATCTTCTAAACTTCAAACGCCTTCCATTTCTCATTACCTGAAGACGAAGCCACCACATTATCCACAAACGCCATCCCCCTCACACCTTCTTCCACACCAGGAAAATCCATCCACTCTTCCTTAGGCATTTCACCATCAATTTTGGCACCTAATGTTAATGCAAAGTTGCGGTATAAATTAGCAAAAGCTTCCAAATATCCTTCGGGATGGCCCGCAGGTGTTCTTGTATTATGTGCAGCAAAACTAGAATTGTATCCGCCACCCGTTCTATAAATTTCCGCAGGCTTATCCAGCCATTTTACCAATAAAGAATTCGCATCTTCCTGTTTCCATTCCAGTCCACCTTTTTCGCCATACACCCTTATCTTAACATTATTTTCTTCGCCTGCAGCAATTTGTGTGGCCATTAAAACTCCGGTAGCGCCGTTATTAAATTTTAATAATGCTGCGCCATCATCATCCAATAATCTTCCTTCAACAACAATATTTAAATTGGAACAAATTTGTGTTACCTGCAAACCAGAAATATATTCCGCCAAATTAAAAGCATGCGTTCCAATATCTCCCATGCTTCCGGCTTTTCCGCTTTGCTTAGGGTCGGTGCGCCATGCCGATTGTTTTTGTCCTGTGCCTTCTAAAAAAGTACTCAACCAGCCTTGAGGATATTCAACATATATTTTTCTGATTTTCCCCAATGCACCGTTTTTTACTAGTTGTTTGGCTTGTTTTACCATTGGATAGCCGGTATAAGTATGGCACAGCAATAATTGCAAACCTGTTGCAACTACTTTTTCCTTTAACTGTTTAGCTTCTTCCAAAGTAAAAGTGATGGGTTTTTCAAGCACGACATTAAAACCTTTGTCAAGCGCCATCATCGCTGGTTCAAAATGAACTGAGTTTGGTGTAACAATACTTACAAAATCAATTCTTTTATCCGCAGGCATCAGTGCTTCTTTCTCCAGCATGGTTTTATAATCGGTATAGATTCTGCTTTCTTCTAAAAATAATTCTTTACCAGATTCAATTGCAGCATCAGCATTTGAACTCAATGCGCCTGCAACCATTTCCATCAACCCATCCATATTTAATGCAATACGATGCACTGCTCCAATAAAAGCATTTTTACCACCGCCTATCATTGCCATTTTTAATTTTCTCTGCATAATTATATATTTGGTTCTACTAATAATATTTTGATTTAAACTGATATTATTTTAATTAATAACAAAAAGTGGCTTCAGGGGAACAATATTAAAAATAGAAAATTTTATTAAAGGACCTGCCAGTTATTTTTAATTTAACCGCAACCGGTTGCATAAAGTTTTTTAAGGCATTTGATTTTTTAATGATTATTAAAATTATATTTACGAAGTAAACGAAGTTCTACCATTTTAAATAACGATATGCAACCTGTAAACCGAAACAAACTCTTTGTTGCCAGTTGCCTGGCATTATTAGTAACTTCTCTTTCATTTGGTATCCGTGCAGGGTTATTAGGCACCTGGGGTACACAATTTAATTTGGATAAAGCAGAAATTTCTACCATTACTGCAACAGCTTTTTGGGGCTTTCCGCTGGCAGTAATTATTGGTGGAATGATTGTAGATATCATTGGTATGAAAAAATTGCTGATGATGGCCTTCATCTTTCATTTAGCAGGAATTTTATTGACCATTTTTGCCGGCAGTTTTGGTAGCCCTTATTGGGCATTGTTTATTTCTACTTTATTAATTGGTATTGCCAATGGCACAGTTGAAGCAGCTTGTAATCCTTTAGTAACTTCTTTATACTCCGATAATAAAACAACTAAACTCAATCATTTTCATTTGTGGTTTCCGGGAGGAATTGTAATTGGAACATTAGTGGTTTATTTTTTAGGAGAGAAAATCGGGGATACTCAAAATCTCAGCAATTGGAAGATGTTAGTTGGATTAATGCTTATTCCAACCTTTTTATATGGGTTCCTTTTCTTAAAAGAAAAATTTCCTGTAACGGAGAGGGTTGCAAGTGGGGTATCAACAGGAAACATGTATAAAGCATTGGTTAATCCTCTTTTTCTTTTTATGATTATCTGCATGTTTGCTACTGCAATAACAGAATTGTTTACGGGGCAATGGATTGGCGTATTGTTGAATAATGTTACCAATAATTCTTTGTTGATACTTGCAGTATCAACGGGTATAATGGTTGTCGGCCGTGCTTTTGCCGGGCCTGTTGTACACCGGCTTGCTCCACAAGGTGTGTTATTGATGTCGGCAATATTGGCCAGTATTGGATTATATATTTTAGGACATTCAGGAGGCAGTATGGTTTTTGTTGGCGCTTTAGTTTTTGGAATGGGCGTTTGTTATTTTTGGCCAACCATGCTTGGGTTCGTTTCGGAAAATTTGCCGAACACCGGCGCTGTTGGTATCAACCTAATGGGAGGTGCCGGTATGTTTGCAGTGTCTTTATATATGATGGTGATGGGAGGGGTTTACGATAATAAAATTGCAGCACACTTACCGGTTGGCGCTGACATAAAATTATACAATAGTCCTGATGCAACTCCTGCAATGCAGGCTGCGTGGGCAGAAGCAAATAAAACTGCAGGTCCTGAAATTATAAATACTACTTTAATACTGCCGGTAATTTTAATTGCTGCATTTGCAGGATTATATTTTTACATGCGTAACAAAACGAAATTGGCACACTAAAAATTATTGCAGCATGAATAACGAAACGTCGAGAAGAAAATTATTAAAACAATTGGCAGTAGGCTCAATTGCTGTAGCTGCCAATCCTTTAGGTGCATTGGCAAAAGCAAATGAAGACAATAATGATATGTATAAATTAAAAGGCAACATCAATCACTCCGTTTGCAGGTGGACATACAACTTTTTACCATTAGAAGATTTATGCGTTGCTGGTAACAAGATTGGATTGAAAGCGATTGATTTAGTTGGGCCAAAAGATTGGGGCGTTTTAAAAAGTCACGGGCTTGATTCATCTATGTGCAACGGTGCTGAAATAAGTTTGACTGAAGGATGGAACCATACTGAATACCACGCCACCTTAATAAAAAACTATACCGAACATATTAATTTGGTAGCAGATGCTGGTTACAAAAATTTAATTTGCTTTAGTGGCAGCCGTAAAGGCATGGATGATGAAACAGGCTTGAAGAATTGTGTGGATGGATTAAAACAAATTATGGCATTGGCAGAAAAGCGTGGAGTGATGATACAGATGGAACTGCTAAACAGTAAGGTTGACCATAAAGATTATATGTGTGACAAAAGTCCGTGGGGCATTGAATTGTGTAAACGCTTAGGTTCTGAAAATTTTAAATTATTGTACGATATCTATCACATGCAGATTGACGAAGGTGATGTGATAAGAACAATAAGAAACAACCATCAATATTTTGGGCATTATCATACAGCGGGTGTGCCTGGCCGTCATGAAATTGATGAAACACAGGAATTATTTTATCCTGCAATAGCTAAAGCCATTTTGGACACTGGCTTTAAAGATTATATAGCACAGGAATTCATCCCTACGGGAAAAGACAATGCTGAAAAAATAAAAGCATTAAAAGCCGCAGTAAAACTCTGCGATGTATAACTAATCAACTAATAAACTAATTAACCAATAAACTTATTTATGGCAGATAATACTTATGATGCAATTGTAATTGGTTCGGGTATCAGTGGCGGCTGGGCTGCAAAAGAACTTACCGAAAAAGGGCTTAAAGTGTTGATGCTTGAAAGAGGCAATCACATTGAGCACGTAAAAGATTATGTAAATGCTACTAAAGAAGTATGGCAGTTTCCACACCATGATATTCGTACGCAGCAAATGATTGAAGATTATCCAAAGTTAAAAAGGGATTATCCATTGGGAGAACAAACTTTGGGTATGTGGGCAAGCGATAAAGATGCGCCTTATACAGAAACAAAACGTTTTGATTGGTATAGAGCTTATCACACAGGAGGCCGTTCATTACACTGGGGCCGCCAAAGTTACCGCTGGAACAAATGGGATTTTGAAGCCAACGCAAAAGAAGGCGTTGGGATTGATTGGCCTATTCGTTACGATGACCTGGCACCCTGGTACAGCTATGTAGAAAAGTTTGCCGGCATACAAGGCACTAAGGAAGGATTGGATGTATTGCCCGATGGAGAATTTTTACCTGGCATGGAAATGAACGTGGTGGAAAAAGATGTATCTGCAAAATTAAAGGAACATTATAAGGGCTCTCGCCACATGTTTATTGGACGCAGTGCAAATATTACAGAAGCAAGGCCGGAACAGGGAAGAACAAATTGCCAATATAGAGATAGATGCTGGCGTGGTTGCCCATTCGGAGCCTACTTCAGTACACAGTCTGCAACGTTACCGGCTGCACGAAAAACCAATAACCTTACTTTAGAGAATAATAAAATTGTAACAAAACTTATTTATGATAAGAATACTAAAAAAGCGACTGGTGTAGAAGTAATTGATGCAGAAACAAATAAGACATATACCTACAACTCGAAAATAATTTTTTTATGCGCTTCTTCATTTAACAGCGCATGGGTATTAATGAACAGTGCTACCGATATTTGGCCTGACGGTTTGGGCAGCAGCAGTGGCGAGTTGGGACATAATGTAATGGATCATCATTTTCGTGTAGGCGCCGGCGCAAAAGTGGAAGGCTACGAAGACAAATACATTTATGGCAGAAGGCCAACAGGCATTTATATTCCACGCTTTAGAAATGTGTATGACGATAAGAGAGATTACCTGCGTGGCTTTGGTTACCAGGGTGGAGCAAGTAGGGGAAGAGGTCTGGATGTTGCTGAGTTTACGATTGGAGCTGAATTAAAAGAAGCTTTGGTTGAACCAGGCAGCTGGCATATGGGTATCACTGCTTTTGGTGAAATGTTGCCAGATCATAACAATAAAATGACGCTGGATAAAAGTAAAAAAGACAAATGGGGATTGCCTGTTATCAATTTTGATGTGGAGATAAAAGATAATGAAAAGAAAATGCGTGTTGATATGATGAACGATGCAGCAGAAATGTTAACTGCTGCAGGATTAAAAAACGTTAGTACTTACGATAGCGGCTATGCGGTAGGGATGGGCATACATGAAATGGGCACTGCACGTATGGGAAGAGATCCTAAAACTTCAGTGCTTAATGGCAATAACCAGGTATGGGACGCCATGAATGTATTTGTAACAGATGGTTCCTGCATGGCAAGTGCAAGCTGTGTAAATCCATCACTTACTTATATGGCGCTTACCGCACGGGCAGTTGATTTTGCAGTTAAAGAATTGAAAAAGGGAAATCTCTAAAAATTATTAATTACTAATTATTCATTATTAATTATTCAAGATGCCAGACAACAATACTTTCGATGCAATTGTAGTTGGCTCCGGCATTAGCGGGGGCTGGGCTGCAAAAGAACTTTGCGAAAAGGGCTTAAAAGTATTGTTATTGGAACGGGGAGGCCCACACGAGCATATCAAAGATTATAACACCAAAAATATTTGGGAGTTTCCGCATAGAGGAAAGACCACATCGGAACAGAAAAAAAATTATCCGGTTATACATCGCGGATGGGCGGCGCAGGAGCAGGTCATGGATGCCTGGGCTAATGAACAAGATGCACCTTATACAGAAGTGAAACCTTTTACCTGGTGGCGTAGTTACCGTTTTGGCGGCCGTTCTATTTTATGGGGCAGGCAAAGTTACCGCTGGAGCCCTATGGATTTTGAAGCGAATGCAAAAGACGGCATTGCAATACCATGGCCGGTTGATTATAATGAAATTGCACCATGGTATGATTATGTAGAAAGGTTTGCAGGTATCAGTGGTTCTAAGGAAGGCATTCCTAATTTGCCTGACGGACAATTTTTACCGCCTATTGATTTAAATATTGTAGAGAAGGATGTAGCGGCAAGGATAAAGGAAAAATACAAGGGAGCAAGGCATCTTATTATAGGAAGAACAGCCAATATTACCGAACCAAAGCCTGAGCAGGGAAGAACAAATTGCCAATACCGTAATCGTTGCTGGGAGGGCTGCCCCTTTGGCGCATATTTCAGTACCCAATCTGCGACTTATCCTGCTGCATTAAAGACAGGTAACCTTACAGTTAGGCCCTATTCATTGGTAACACAAGTATTATATGATAAGGATAAAAAGAAAGCAACGGGCGTGGAGTTGTTGGATACCGAAACAAACAAGACCTATACTTTCAATTCAAAAATTGTTTTTCTCTGTGCCTCAACATTAAACTCTGCATGGATATTGATGCGTTCTGCAAACAGCGTTTGGGCAGATGGGCTAGGTAGCAGTAGTGGTGAATTGGGCCACAACATCATGGATCATCATTACAACCTTGGCGCAACAGGATCGATTGATGGTTATGAAGACAAGTATTATTATGGCAGAAGGCCGACAGGATTTTATATTCCACGCTTTGCAAATGTGGGAACTGATAAAAGAGATTATTTACGAGGCTTCGGTTACCAGGGTGCAGCAAGCCGTACAGGCTGGAGCCGTGAAGTAGCAGAATTGAATATAGGGAAAGATTTAAAAGATGCCATTGTTGAACCTGGTGGCTGGCAAATGGGTGCAACTGGTTTTGGAGAAATTCTTCCTTATCACGATAATAAGATTACGCTGGATAAAATGAAAAAAGATAAATGGGGCTTGCCCGTTTTATCAATGGATGCAGAGCTGAAAGAGAATGAATATAAAATGCGTAAAGATATTGTGGAAGAAATGAAAGCCATGCTGGAAGCCAGCGGTGCAAAAAACATAAATACCTGGGATGATGGTCATGCAATAGGGCACGGCATACACGAAATGGGTAGTGCAAGAATGGGAGGCGATGCTAAAAACTCTGTACTCAATAAATACAACCAGGTATGGGATGCACCGAATGTATTTGTAACGGATGGTTCATTTATGGTATCCTCGGCTTGTCAAAATCCATCATTAACTTATATGGCATTTACTGCAAGGGCTGTAGACCATGCTGTTGCAGAATTGAAAAAACAAAATTTGTAATACTCCTAAAATAAAAATTATGGAACGCAGGGAACTTTTAAAAATGATTGCAGTATTAACCGGAGGTGTTGTTATTGGCGGCGAAGTTTTCTTATCAGGTTGTGTATCTAAAACTGCAGATGCCACCACTTTTTCTCCTGATAATATTGCATTGCTCAATGAAGTAGGTGAAACTATTATTCCTGCAACCGATACTCCGGGAGCGAAAGCATGTGATGTAGGTACGTTTATGAAAACCATTGTTACCGATTGTTATACTACCGATCAGCAAAAAGTATTTGCTGCTGGCCTTGCAGGGTTGAATGATGCTTGTAAAAAAGCAACGGGAAAAACCTTTACAGATGCATCAGCAGAACAACGTAAAACCTTTTTGATAGGCCTTGAAAAAGAAGCCAAAGAATTTAATAAACAAAAAGATGATAGAGAAAAAGATGAAAGGGAAAAAGCTAAAAAAGAAATGGATCCTGATTATGTTGGCGGCCCTGCACATTATTACACTATGTTGAAGCAATTGACTTTGATGGGAGTATTTACTTCTGAAGTGGGTTGCAAAAAAATATTGCGCTGGGATGATAAATTACCTGTGCCGGGGCATTATGACGGAGCACTGCCTTATAAGAAAGGAGATAAAGCCTGGGCGATTTAAGAAGCACTTCTAAAGTAATTATAAATGCCGTTCAATTTTTTGAACGGCATTATTTTTTATAACAGTACTAATATATTAAATCGCTGTCTTTTTAAAAAACATTACCTTAATAATATCTGCACTAATTACATACAAAACCAATATACCTGCAATGATACCTAACAATTCAAATGGGGGTACTACAAAACCCAACTGCGTTGCAAAAGGCGTAAACGGCAATGCAACGGTTATTAAAAACCCTAAGGCGCTTAGTGCGATTAATAATTTGCCAGGCCTGCTTTTTAAAAGGGATTTTTGTGTACGTACTACAAATAATATCAATAACTCCGTACAAATAGATTCGATGAACCATCCGGTATGAAATACTTCAGCTGATTTAAAAAATCTATATAACACAAAAAAAGTGATGTAATCAAAAACAGAACTGTGCAAGCCAAAAACAATCATGAAGTTTTTTAGTTGTTTGAGATTCCAACGCTGCGGAATTTTTAATTGCTCTTCATCAACATTATCACCAGCTACTGCCATGTATGGAAAATCAGTTAAGAAATTCGTCATTAATATTTGTTGTGGCAGCATGGGTAAAAATGGTAATAACAAAGATGCACCCGCCATGCTGAACATATTGCCAAATGTTGCACTGGTATTGGTGTAAATATATTTGAGCGTGTTTAAAAAAGTTCTTCGGCCTTCTAATATACCCGCATTTAAAACTGCTAAATCTTTTTCAAGCAACACCACATCTGCTGCATCTTTAGCCACATCAACTGCATTGTTGGTGGAGATGCCTACATCTGCAGCATTGATGGCGGCAACATCATTGATGCCATCTCCCATATAAGCCACGGTATTGCCTGCTTTGCGTAATGCTTTAATGATGTTTTCTTTTTGCTGCGGTTCTATCTCTGCAAATACATTTGCTTTTTGTACCTGAATCACCAAAGCTTCCGGACTCATTTTTGCAATGTCCGAACCGGCAATGGTAACAATTTTATGCAACCCGATTTGTTCAGCAATATAAGTGGCTACTAATTTATTATCTCCTGTAATCATTTTTAACTGCACACCGTTATTATTCAACTCGGTAATTACATCAACCACACCAGCTTTAATAGGGTCGAGCAATAAAACAAAACCTGCAAATATCATTTGCTGTTCATCTTCTTTGGTTAGTTTAAGTTGCTGTGCACAATCTTTATAGCAAACCCCAATGGTACGGAAGCCCTTGCTGCTGTAGCTTAGATAAAGGTCGGCGATTGCTTTTTTATGTTCAGCGAGTGATGCTGTAGTTCCATCTGCAAGTAATACCTTATCGCAAATGGCTACAACATTATCAATAGCGCCTTTGCTGATTAGCTGATGAACATTATTTTTTACCACCACCACACTCAATCTTTTTCTTATAAAATCATAGGGGATTTCATCTGTTTTTTCATACCCATCTGCAGTAATGTTTTCCATTGTTTTTAATGCATCATCCATCGGGTTGGAAAAACCAGTTTCAAAAAATGCATTTAGAAAAGCCAGTTGTTTAACGGTTGCATTCTCTTTGCCATCAATACCAGTTATGCCCGATATTTTTAATACACCTTCGGTAAGCGTACCTGTTTTATCTGAGCAAAAAAGATTTACTTCACCGAGGTTTTGAATAGAAGATAATTTTTTTACGATCACTTTTTGTTTGGCCATTCTTTTAGAACCTGCGCTCATGGCAACTGTCATGATGGCTGGCAGTAATTCTGGCGCCATACCAACGGCAAGGGCTAAGGCAAACAATAAAGAATTCATCAATGGCTGGTGGTAGTAAATATTGACTGCTAAAATAATTACTGCCAGCACCAATGTAATCTGCATCAACAAATAACCAAATTTACGGATGCCTCTTTCAAAGGCTGTTTCTTCCTGTGGTTTGGTAAGGCTTGCAGAGATGGTACCGAACACCGTGTCTTTCCCTGTTAAAACTGCTACCGCTTTTCCGGTACCGCTAACAATGCTGGTGCCTTCAAACAATACATTGGTTCTTTTGCTCATGCCTGTTTCGGCAGCAATAGCACCTATTTGTTTTTCAGCCGGATAAGTTTCTCCGGTAAGCGTAGCTTCATTGGCATGCAAATCTTTTTCTTCCAGCAATAAACAATCTGCAGGTATTATATCACCTGCTGCAAATAAGATAATATCGCCAGGTACAATTTCTTCTGAATAAATATTTACTGTGGCATTATTGCGCTGCACTTTTACTTTGCTGCGTATAAGCGAACGCAATTTTTCTACTGCAAGGCCGGCATGGCGCTCTTGTATAAAACTCATGATGCCAGTTGCTAAAAGAATAAAAAGAATAATGAACACATCGGATGTTTCACCGAGGAATGCGGAAAGGATAACAGCTGCAACCAATAATAAAGTGAGGGGACTTTTAAACTGCCCAATAAATAAAATGATATCTTTTAGTAATTGGGGTTTTTCTTTTACTTTTTGAGTAGAAGCTGCAAGCCTTTTGTTTGCTTCGGCATCGGATAAGCCGGTAGCATTTGAATGTAATGCCGTTAATAGGTCTGCAGCCGGGTATTGCCAATACGACTTGATATCCATATAGCTTAATTTATATCTCTAAATTAAACTAAAGGAATTGCAAAGCAACAGTTCTTTTGTTATCCAATTCTTAACGAAGGAAGAGCGATTTATTTTTTATTGGCAGGAAATAGTTTGATATAGAAAGTGTACACATAACAGCCTGCACAAATACCCAGGAATGATTCTAAAAAAGCAAAGACTAGCATTACACTGGCTAAAACAACAGCAGAGGTACCATAATTTAAAACGGTGCATAATAATATTGCTGCGCAGAAAATAAGACCAATTTTTGCAGCAAACCTTTTAGGTGCCTGGTCGATAGGCTTTATTGCAACAGCAAATAACTGCACTTCTTTTTCGCTGATGATATTGAGCAAACTGTATTTACCTAAATTAAAAACACGGCAAAAGAAATCAACCGTTAAAAACGTTATGATTATCCAGTTGGGAAGAAGAATAAATAATGCAGTAAGCAGGAACACATTTAATGCAGTGAGCCTTACCTTATTTTCATTAACACTTATAAAATCTACGGGGCATTCTAATTCAGTTGCCATATAATATCATTTAGTTTTCCTGTAATAATTTATCAACGGTAGCATAAAAGTCTTTTTTATATGCTGCATAATGTGCGCCGGTGGCCGGGCCGTTAAAGCCAGTATCCAGTTTTCTTATTTTTCCTTTTTTATCCAATATAACTGATGAAGGAAAAAATTTGATGGGTGTTAGTTCGGGTAAGGTTTTTTCGGTACGCAAGGTATCGCCAACGGTTACACCGGTATTTAAAACTGTGTACTGCACATTAAACCTGTTTTGAAATTTCTGCAAACTTTTTACAGAGCGTTCCCAATCGGTGCTGTATTCGTAAGCCAACGCAATCACTTCAATGCCACGCTGCTTGTTTTTATTATAGTAATCACTTAAGAAAGCGGTTTCATCCATACAATTAGGGCACCAACTTCCCATTAATTGTATCACCACCACTTTGTTTTTAAATTTTGCATCATCAATAGAAACAGTTTTACCTGTTAAATCTTTAAAAGCAAAATGCAACTTTTCATTGCCTGGTTTTACAGACATGGTTACATTATCTTCTGTCACTTCAGCTTTAGCATCTTTTAGCGCCGACCAGCTTTCTTTATACACTGCACCCGAATAATAATTGCCACCCGATAATGTTTTATCATTTTCAATTTTTGCGGTAATTAAAAATGCATGGCCGCCATCAAAGCAGGAGAGAAATACAGAGTCTTTTGTAACGATGCCTTCCAAATATCTGTAATCGCCTGTAGGATTTAAAAATGTACCACTGACGGTGCTGCCGGTTTGTTTGAATTCTGCAACAGATAATTCATTAGGTTTATTACTTGAAAAAGTAACGGCCCATCTTCCGGAAATATTTTTTTCCGCAGTTGATGATGATGTAAATCTTTTGTTGACCGGCTCGGCGGTAAAAGGAAGAACACTTGTTTTTACCGAACCGCCTTTTATCCAATTGCCCGATAATTTATGATCATGATACACCAACCTAAACTGCGATTCAAATACCGGCATCTGAACCACAAATGAATCCGGCGTTGCAGTAATATTATCTACTTTAATTTTTTCTGCTGCATTATGGATATACCAGACCGGCTTTCCTTTCTCCGTTTTCCATTCAAAAGTAAAATTGATGGTATTGCCATCTTTGCGATGTAGTTGGGCGCTCCACCAGCCTTGCTGCGCAAAGGTGGCAAAACCCGTTACGATGCATAAAAATAAAAGGGCCGGCCTAATTGTGTAAGTGAATTTCTGTTTGCTCATTAACCTAAACCATCTGACTTTTTAAACCAGCGGGAGAGCAAAGATACGATAGTCTATTAAAATAATAGACTAAATTTATGTTATTTTGGCTCGTAAATTTTCCCTGCTACCTTTTCAATAAATTTCTTGGGAAAGAATTTTGGAAAATATGCATTGATCTTATTAGTAAAACCTGGTATGATTTCAGTTTTGCCGCTCAACATTCCTTTCACAGCTATCTTGGCCACTACCAAAGCATCCATATTAAACCGGTCTGCTGTTTTTAAAATTGCCGGCCCCATCCTTGCTCTTTTTACAAAATCAGTATCAGTGCTTCCTGGGCTTAAAGCACTTACAGATATTGAAGTATTTCTTAACTCATAACGCAAGCTTCTGGTGAAAGAAAGTATGAAAGCTTTGGTAGATGCATAAATATTTAAATAGGGAACGGGCTGATATGCAGTAGTGCTGGCAACATTTAATAAATATGCTTTAGGAAATTTTTTTAATAACGGGATAAAGCCGTGGCATATTTTTACTACTGCTTTTATGTTCACATCAATAATGTTGAGTTGTTCATCTAACAAAATATTTTCAAAGGCGCCATTTAGGCCATAACCTGCATTATTAATTACTATATTCAAACTCTGTTGAAAAGGTATTGTAAATTGCAAAATTTGTTTAATTGCTTCTGGTTCAGAAAGGTCAATTTGGAAGTATTGAACATCAATAGGAAATTTCTTATTCAATTCATCTTTCACAATAACTAAACCTTCCATATCCATGTCAATTAAAATAAGATTGTAGTTGTGTGCTGCCATTTCAGAAGCAATTGCCCTGCCAATGCCTTTTGCAGCGCCTGTAATTAATGCGTATGCCATATATGTAAGGTAAGTTTATTTTTATGCGATATTATTATTTAGCAAAAGCTATTTTCTTTAAAAAATTAAGTACGGCGTATTTGCTTTGTATCAATTTTGGTTTTAGTTGTGCCACTTTATGATAAAATGGTGTTGCACTCTTTGCATGTTTTGGTTTAAATGTGCCGGTCACAAAAGGTATATACATTACTCTTCGTCTGCTGGCTTGGCCAACATTAGGCGATTGCTGTACCCTGTGCCAGAGGCGGCCATCATGAACAGTGAGGTCTCCTGCTTCAATATCAAATCCAACTTCTTTTTTATCGGCGTTTGTATCTACATAATATTTCTTTTTTAAGAAGAGGCTAAATAAATTCTGGGTATGCGTTCCCGGTATCACCCTTAACCCGCCATTGGAAAAGGGGCAATCATCTAAATGCAGGCCCACATTAAGCATAGGTAATATTTTTGAACCAAGAAATAAATCTCTCGGGCTATCAGTATGCCAGCCAATTTGTGTAAACTTGCTGCCAGGCGCATTTACATAATGATTAATTACAAGCCCGTCTTTTTCATTCTCCCCAATACGGCCGGTGTAGGGGTGCAATAACGGTAAAAGCGCCTGTAGCCTTTCATCTTTTAAAAATGTTTTTAACTTGTCGCTATAATGCGAAGCAAAAGCCATACGTTGTATCAAAGGTTTGCCATCAATATCGTTACCGTGCTTAAGCGGTATGCCGTTTATCTTTTTAATATCATTTTGTACTAAATATGATTGTACTTTTTCTATTTCATTTACCAACTCGGCTACAGTTTCTTTTTCAATAAATTTTTTAAAATGAATGAAACCATATTGATGGAAGAATTTTATAGTGGCATCAGTTAGTTGTGCCGTTGACAAAAAACTTTTTTGTGTATAGGTATTCATATTAGCAGCTTTATGCAATTTATAATAATGGCAAGGGTAATTTTATAAGGATGCAGAACTGATCTAAATAAAGGACGGAATTAGAGAAAATCGAATTGCAACGGGTGGTGAAGGTTGGTTTAGCATAGTATTGGGCTTGCAAAATAAAAATCTACTAATTTTATAGACTTTTTCCTATTTCACAAATGCAAACGGCTGGTATAAAATATATTTGCATTTTAAATGTAGTGCTTAATATTTGCTTTTGCAACAGGCACCAATAAAAATGATAGTTATGGCAGGGATTTTAAATTTAGTGGGTAATACACCTTTGGCAGAGTTGAAAAAATTGAACACTAATAAAAACGTAACTATTTACGGTAAATTAGAAGGCAATAATCCCGGCGGCAGCGTAAAAGATCGTGCCGCTTATGGCATGATAAAGGGCGCTATTGACAGGGGAGAAATAAAACCAGGTATTACGTTGATAGAAGCTACCAGTGGCAATACGGGTATTGCATTAGCGATGATTGCCAGTTTATTTAACGTACCAATAGAATTAGTAATGCCCGAAGATGCTACAAGAGAAAGAGTACTTACGATGCAGGCTTTTGGCGCTAAAGTAATTCTTACGCCAAAGGAAAAATCAATGGAAGGTGCTATTGATTTTGCCAACGCACAATTAGCTAAAGGTGGTTACCATAATCTTAACCAGTTTGGTAATTTGGATAACCCGGGTATGCATTACAAAACAACCGGGCCAGAAATTTGGAGAGATACCAATCAACAGATAACGCATTTTGTTTCGGCAATGGGAACAACAGGTACCATCATGGGCGTATCAAAATATTTAAAAGAACAAAACCCTAACATACAAATTGTAGGATGCCAACCAACTGACGGTTCTAAAATACCAGGCATACGCAAATGGCCCGAAGCTTATTTGCCCACCATTTTCAACAAAAAAAATATTGACCGCATTATCGACATTGCTGAAAAAGATGCCCGTGTAATGGCAAAAAAATTGGCTCGTGAAGAAGCAATATTCAGCGGCATGAGCAGCGGCGGTGCAGCGCATGCAGCCACTGAATTAGCCAAAGAATTAAAAGAGGGTGTAATTGTTTTTATAGTTTGCGATAGGGGTGATAGGTATTTGAGTTCGGATTTATTTGATTAGAGAAAAGCCTTGGCATTGCCACAATATTATTTTCTTTGCCAGCTTATTTTTACTGCTGACATCATTTCTGTTTCAAACCTTCGGCCAGGATGAATTGTAAAATCATTTTTTAAGTAAAATGCCATAGGCGATTTGTATTTTTCGCCGTTTTGCTTTATATCATCTTCGTGGTCAATTACCCAGCCAGTTAAGTTGCTTTCATTTTCTTTTAATTTATTTAGAAGAACTGTGCCTTTTCCTTTGCCATGTACCGAGCTGTCGATAACCAATGCAAACCATACTTCATCTGTACGAATAAATTTTATTGCCCAGCCTTCAATTTTTTCAGTATCATTTTGCAATAAAAAAAATTGGGGATTAATCAATGCAGCTAGGTAATTATCAAGGCCCGCAATATCGCTAAAACTTAACTTGGCAGGATATTCCTTGTTCCATAAAGTAAACATGATCTCTTTTTGCCCGGGTGTAAGTTGTGATGTTTCAAGTATTGTCACTTATTGGCGATGGTTAAATTAGTGCAATATATTTTTTCAATGATCAAATCTTATTTCATAAATATTCGGCCACATTTTTCCCGTTACATAAATTTTGTCATTTGATGCATCATAAGCAATGCCATTCATTTCTTGAATATTGCCATATTTATTTTTCTGTGAGTCTGCAATTTTACTCAAATCAATTTTGCCTAACACTTTTCCATTAGAAGGGTCAATTTTAATGATGTAATTGGTTCCGTAGATATTGGCATAAATAAATCCTTTGATGTATTCCAATTCGTTCACATTTTTAACAGGCCCGTTTTCGTCTTTCACCTGTATAATTTTTACGGTTTTAAATGTTACCGGATCAAGCCAGGTTACAGCAGGAGTGCCATCGCTCATGATGATGTTAGCACTGTCTGTTGTTGCGCCCCAACCTTCTGCACTTGGAAAAGTAAACGTACCTAACTGTTTAAATGTTTTGGCATCATACACGAACCCAATCTTTGTTTGATAAGTAAGTTGATATACTTTGTCTTTTATAAACACAATACCTTCGCCAAAATATTTGTTTTTATCAATTTCTACCTTGGTATTTATTTTTCCAGTTTTATCATCAACGGTTCCAAATAGAGATTTTGTTTGCGCTATTTCATCTGTATGTCCTGTACTTTCATACAATTGGCCATCGTGGAATAAAAATCCTTCAGTATAAGCATTGGTATCATGCGGCAACATATTTACGGTGGTGTAATTGATTGTGGGTGTAACAGGATTGATGCCGCTTGTTTCTGTTGTGCCGCCTGAACTTTCGGGATTGTTACAAGCGAAATACAAAAATGGTACTAAGAGTACTGGTATTATTTTAAGTTTCATATTTTAATTTGGAAGCACAAGATAATCAATGATGGGAAATACCGTACTTGTTCAACGCTTCCTGCCAATCCATTTTTTTTACTTTGAGCAAATCGGTTTCCACTTTTGTGGCAGCGTACATGTCGATATTGTCAATATCAGTAGACTTGTTTTTTAAACCAGCTACTATTACATCAAAAGTATGCGCATGGCTTGTGTTGGTAACCAGCCAATGTACATTTCCTTTTTGGTCTGATATGGAGGAGAAGCTTCCGGGCTTTCCTGTTTCTTCCAATGTTTGTTTGATGAACATATAATCGCCTTCATCTCTCACCCGGTCGTATTGTTTCAATAACACTTCGCCATTTAAAATTCTATGGCAAGAAACCATGTTGGTATGCCCATGCGGAATGATTGCCCTGTCTTTTTTCATACCGAAGATGCGGCCTGTAAAAGCATAATGCTCTGAAATGCCTTTTACTTTTGGCAAAACAGGGTCTACTGTGTTAACGCCTTTTTCGGGGTATTGAAATTTTTTCATCGCATTATCGTAGTCAATCAGTCTCAGCAAATCTTCCAATGGCAGCCTGTTATGAAATTCCGTTATCTTTTCCTGCCATTGAACAGGCGTGATGCTGCTCACTTTTAAATCTTTACACATTACCTGTAATTCCTTTAACCACTTTGCAGCGTTTTCTTTTAGTGGATTTGCAAAGAGGTTGTTGGCAAAAAGCATATCTAAAAATGCAATGCTTGTCAAAGTCATTAGAGTATCCTTTGTAAACTCACGTCTGTTCACGGTTGAAATGATTTATGTAGTAAAATTTTGGAAAGATTGGTGTAGGTGATAAATATACAAAAGTTTGGAAGTTTGAGGATAATATTGGAGTTAAATATTTTTAGTTTTGTTAAAATATTACGTAATGATTTTGTCAATGTCATTCTGGTCTAAAAAATTAATTGCGCTGTCAAAATATTTTTGCATTTTTTGTTTGAATTCTTCGCCTTCTTTGTCATTAATGATATATTCTTGGTAGGCATTTTTCAGCAAACTAAAACTTTCGCTTTGAAATTTCTTCCCCAATATTAATCCTATTGCAATTTGCCTACCGCCATAACCTATGTAATAATGATGACTTAACGGAAGCCGATTTAATTCTTTTTCAAGGATTTGCAATTCTTTATAATGGTCAAAAAATGGCTCAACATATGTTTCGTAGCTCTTGATTAGCTCTAAGGCTGCATTGTTAATTGAAAAATCATCGTACTTATGATCGAATGAATTGTAAAGATCAAAATCTCTCGGAATGCCAGTTTTTCTCAACGGAAGATAGTTCAATAAGTCCGTCCAAAGAGTTGTCGTATAATTTTGTAGATTTTCGACATCTATCTTTTTGTAAATCTTTTCTACTTGAGGAAAAAAGATCGACCACGACAAAGTTGCCCTCACAAGATTTATAGTTTTATTATAGAAAATAGAAGTCATTTCTTTTCTATCATCAATGGTTCTTGTGAATTGATTTAGACTTTTTTTATACAAATAGCCTTTCTCAAAAAAATAACCTTGTACAACTTCTATAAATCTTTCGCTAGGTCGTTTTGACGGGTCTGTAATTATCATTTAGAAACTCGATATTTAGGAACAACTTTTTTAATGTGACCGCAAATAAATATACAAAACTTTTATACGGTGGAGATTTCTTGTCCTATATTTTTTATTTCAATGCTAGATATGCAATTTTTATCTCTGCTTCAATAAAAGCTCAATAAAGATATGCGGTACAAGAGTGCAACGCCAATGAAGCCTATTGGCGTTTCTTAGCTCGTTTCAAAAAATGCTTTTGTATTTTCCCACAAACAACCTATTTTCATTCTTCAACCAAACAGTATGAGAAAGCTATTTTTATGCGGCATTATTTTTTTAATGGCATTGCAAACCTCGGCACAAGATTTAAGTTATTATTTGCCTGATGATGTTACTTATAATCCTGCCATTCCAAAACCAAAAGATATTATTTTTCATGAAGTGGGAGAGTGGCATGTAACGCACGACAGACTGGTGAATTATATGAGGGCCATTGCTGCGGCTGCACCAGACAGGGTGAAATTGGAAACGATGGGTTTTACTTATGAAAACCGTCCGCAGGTTTTGCTGATCATCACTTCGCCAAAAAACCAACAACATTTGGAAGAGATAAGGCAGCAGCATTTATTGCTGAGTGATCCTTCAAAATCGGCATCGGTAAATATTGAAAACATGCCGATTGTGGTGTGGATAGGACATTCCATTCATGGCAATGAACAAAGCGGCAGCAATGCGGCATTGTTAAGTGCCTACTATTTAGCTGCGGCGCAAGGCAAACAGATTGATGAATTGTTAGATAATGTGGTGATACTTTTTGATCCTTCGTTTAACCCTGACGGTATGCAACGCTTTAGCACCTGGGTAAATGAACATAGAAGTAAAAATTTAGTTACTGACCCCAATAGCAGGGAATTTAATGAAGCATGGCCTGGCGGCAGGTTCAATCATTATTGGTTTGATTTAAACAGGGATTGGTTGCCATCGGTACATATAGAAAGCCAGAACAGGCTGGAATGGTTTCATAAATGGAAGCCGAATATTTTAACCGATCATCATGAGCAGGGGAGTAATGCTACTTTCTTTTTTCAACCAGGTGTGCCTGCAAGGGTAAATCCTTTAACGCCGGATAAAAACCAGGAGTTGACCAATAAGCTGGCGAAGTTTCATGCAAAGGCATTGGATAAAATTGGCAGCTTATATTTTACAAAAGAAAGTTATGATGATTTTTATTATGGCAAAGGTTCGACCTATCCTGATATCAATGGCGCAATCGGTATTTTATTTGAACAGGCCAGTAGCCGTGGCCATGCGCAGGAAACGGTGAATGGCATATTGAAATTTCCTGCTACAATAAAAAATCAATTTGTGACAGCGCTCTCTACTTTGGAAGGTGCAAAAAATTTACGTAAAGAATTTTTGGATTGGCAAAGGGCTTTTTATGTAGGCTCAATGAAAGAAGCAGCTACTGCACCGGTACAAGGTTATGTGTTTGGCGATGTGAACGACAGGAATAAAACGGAACTGTTTGTTGCCATGTTATTACGCCAGCAGGTTGCTGTGTACAAACCTAAAAATGACATTAGCGTTAACGGAAAAACTTTTAAAGCAGACGATGCATTTGTAGTGCCCATGCAACAAAATCAATACAAAGTATTGCGTACCATTTTTGAAAAAACATTGAATTATAAAGACAGTTTGTTTTACGATATTACTTCGTGGACAATGCCATTGGCTTTTGGCATGCCGTATAGCGAATTGAGTGCAACACAATTCAATAACAATTTGCTGGGGCAAAAAATTACACAGGAATATAAACTGAATGGCGAAGTGAGTGGAGGCAAAAGCAATTATGGTTATTTGATGAAATGGACAGACCTGTATGCGCCAGCTGCATTGTATGAATTGCAGAAAAATAATATCATCACTAAAACTGCAACAGAAAAATTTGAAATTCCTGTTGGAGCAGTTAATCAGGAATTTAATGCCGGTACCATTTTAATTGGTGTAAATAATCAGCCGTTGGATGCTGATAAATTATTTTCTTTATTGAGTGATGTTGCAAAAAAATATGGCATTCCTTTTTATTCCATACAAACGGGGAATGCTGTAACGGGTATTGATATGGGCAGCAGAAAAATAGTTGCGCTTACCAAACCTTCTATTGCCATGATAACCGGCGCTGGCGTTAGTGCCACTGATGCAGGAGAAGTGTGGCATTTGCTTGATCAGCGCATGAATATTCCTGCAACACATTTGGAGCCTGCTGTTTTTAATCGTGTTGATTTGTCACGCTATAATACGATGATAATGGTAAGCGGTAGTTACAATGAACTGAATAAAGAAAAACTAAAAGCCTGGGTGAGCAATGGGGGCAATTTAATTTTGCTGGAAGAAGCGGTGCAATGGGCATCTGCCAACGGTATCAATACTGTTACATTAAAAAAAGTAAAATCGCCAACTGATAGCGCTAAAAGAGTACCTTATGGCGAAGAAGATGAAATTGATGGCGCACAGCAAATGAGTGGTGCCATCTTTAGTGCTGATGTAGATTTGACACATCCGCTGGCTTATGGCTATACCGAAAAGAACATCAGCTTTTTTAAAGCCAACCGTGTGTATATGGAAAGAAGTAAAAACGTGTATGCCACACCGTTTTATTATAAAGAAAATCCTTTGCAAAGTGGCTGGATAAGCAAGGAGAACAGTGATGCGATAAAAAATTCTGCTGCAGTAATTGTAAATACCTTGGGTAGCGGGAGAATAATTAATATTGATAACAATCCCAACTTCAGGGCATTTTGGCTGGGCGGTACCAAGCTGATGATGAATGCGATATTTTTTGGAAAGATAATTGATGCGGCGAGTGGGAGGGTGGAGGAATAATAATGCTGTCAGGCTGAGCTTGTCGAAGCCGGCTTGAGGATTGAAGAGTGGTTGCATTAGAAAAGAAACCACTTTTTGCTAATAACCCGGCTTCGACAAGCTCAGCCTGACAACTTTTAGGTTGGACTTTTTTAAATACAATTTTTAGTTTTCAACTTCAACTCCAATAAAAAAGCGCCCCTGAATTTTCAGGGGCGCCTGATTTTATAACTTGTTACTATTATTTTCTTTCTCCTCTTCCAGAACTAAAACTTCTTCTGCCGTTTCTATCCTGCGAATTATTGCGGTTACCATTTCCACCGCCCCGGCTTTTAAAATTGGGGCGCTGGTGTGGTTTTGGAGAGGCGCTTTCTGTTGGTTGTGCATTGGGAGATAACAGGTACGGATGTCCTGGTATTTGTGGAATGGTTTTGCCGATCAATTTTTGAATGTCGCGTAATTCCAGTTTTTCATCTGCATCGCAAAAAGATAATGCTATGCCTGTATTTCCTGCTCTTCCTGTACGGCCAATGCGGTGAACATAAGTTTCGGGTACTTCAGGCAGTTCAAAATTTATTACATGCCCAAGATCATCAATATCAATACCTCTTGCAGCAATATCAGTAGCAACTAAAACACGCAGGTTGCCGTTTTTAAAATTGCTCAATGCATTCTGCCTGGCGTTCTGCGATTTGTTGCCGTGAATGGCAGCAGCAGTAATATCTTCTTTCAATAAAACCTTTACTACTTTATCGGCGCCATGTTTGGTTCGGGTAAATACCAATGCATTTAGCATGGCCTTATCTTTTAATAAATGCAACAGCAATTTATTTTTATCTTCTTTTGCAACAAAGTATAAACTCTGCTCAATTGCATCAACGGTAGATGATACAGGAGTAACTTCTACTTTAGCAGGATTAGTTAATAATACACTGGCCAGTTTTTGTATTTCGGGTGGCATGGTTGCAGAAAAGAAAAGTGTCTGCCTTTTTTCGGGTAGGCGCACAATTACTTTTTTTACATCGTGTATAAAGCCCATATCCAGCATGCGGTCTGCTTCATCCAACACAAATATTTGTAAATGGCGCAGGTTGATAAAGCCCTGGCTCATTAGATCCAGTAATCTTCCAGGTGTAGCAATCAATACATCTACACCTTTTTTTAATGCGATGGTTTGATGCAATTGTGATACACCACCAAATATTACAGTGTGGGTGATGTTGGTGTTTTGACCGTAAGCGGCAAAGCTTTCATTGATCTGTATAGCCAGTTCTCTTGTTGGTGTCAATATCAACACTTTTATGCCGGGCACATGTTGCTTTTGCTGATAGAGCAATTGTAAAATTGGTATTGCAAAAGCGGCTGTTTTGCCAGTGCCTGTTTGTGCACAACCTAACAGATCCTGTTGTTTTAATACAATAGGTATGGCCTGTTGCTGAATAGGCGTGGGGGTGCTGTAACCTTGTTGGGATAAAGCTTTCAATATGGGTTCAATTAACCCTAATTCGTTAAAATCCATTAATAATGGTTTATAAATGTATGGCTGAAGGGACGTTGTATTTTCTGATATCAGCGAAGGAATTTGTTATAACCACCGGCTTACAACCTGCCGTATTGCTGTGTGGAGAAATGCAAAGGTAGGGTATTAAAATTTAATGGGTTTTTAGCGTTAGAGAAGTCAAGTTCTTAAAACTTAACTTCTCTTTGTTCAATTGCATAAAATAGTAATTTGCTTATTCAAAATTTGTATAAGAAAATGAACAGGTTAAAACATTGTGCTATTGATATTGCATCTGATTGTAATTATGATGGGGTGATAGAAAACTTATTGAACGGGAATTTATTGAAAGACTTTGTGGCATTACCTGAAGACCAAGGGGTTTTGTATTCTCACATTACCATCAATAAAATTATTGAAGAAGAATTATTGCATGATCAGTTTGCAATAACCACTGCCAATAACAACAGCCTCAAAAGCATGAGTAGTGGCGAACAAAAAAAAGCCTTATTACAATACCTTATCAATAAAAAACCTGCTTTTATTGTTATGGATAATGTGCTGGATAATTTAGATATGGAAGCACAAGAAAATATTACCGGCGCAATAAAAGATATTGCAGAAGATATGCTTATCGTTCAGGTAATTAACCGCAGAAAAGATATTTTACCTTTTATAGAAAAAGTATTGCTCGTTAAAAAGGATACTGTTTTTAAAGAACAAACGATTGATGAATATGTAAAAGAAAAAAGCAGTGCAGATAAGATTTATTTTCCCGAGACAATTCCACCTGCCTTATATAGCTACACATTGCCAGGCGGCCCCTTGATAAAATTGAACAATGTATCGGTAAGCTATGATGGCCGGCCAATTGTCAATAAAATAAACTGGACGGTTAATCCGGGCGAATTTTGGCAATTAAAAGGGCCTAACGGTAGCGGCAAAAGTACCTTGCTCAGTTTAATTACAGGCGATAATCCAAAAGGGTATGGCCAGGATCTTTTTTTGTTTGGAATGAAGAAAGGCAACGGCGAAACGGTTTGGGATATCAAACAAAATATCGGCTACCTGACGCCAACGATGACCCAATTTTTCCCTCGTTTGGATTCTGTTGAAAAAATGGTGCTGTCAGGCTTTTTTGATTCGGTAGGATTGTACACCATTCCTAACGAAACGCAAATAAAAACTGCCGATAACTGGTTACGGATAATTGGTTTATTTGAAGAAAGAAATAAGCCCTTTTGTTTTTTGCCATTGGGCAAACAAAGGATGGTACTGGTAGCAAGAGCGATGGTAAAGCATCCACCACTCTTGATTTTAGATGAACCTACAAGCGGCCTCAATGATAATGACATTGTCATTTTTACTACACTCATTAACAAAATAGCGGCAGAAAGCACAACAGCCATCTTATTTGTATCGCACAGGTCGGAAAACGGGCTTAATCCTCAATATGTTTTTGAATTAGTGCCATCAAGTGAGGGCTCAATTGGAAAGATGGGGTAGGGATAAAAAATGGGGGCTGGATGGAAATCCTGCCCCGTTTTAAAATCCAATATCCTATGAAAAACCGATGCAAAAATAATGATAGGCAGCTAATATTGAATAGAAAGAAGCTAAAACATATCCACAAATAAAGTGATTTTCAAAAAGCAGCGGTTCAACCGTTTAAAAGCAAAGTGAGTACTATAATTAGTAAAAGTGAGTAATGTTTTTAATCTTATTTTAATTTCTTCACTTTGTGTTTAATAAGTTTCAAGTAGATTAACTGTATGGTTTTCACTATTAACACCTCTCTATAGCCAAAACTTGAAATAATAAATATTGAAATAACAAGGGAACTTCTTTTTAATCTTATTTTAATCTCTTATCTTCATAACTACTAATATAAAACATCAATCCGTTCACAGTTAACTAAAATTTACTCTTTTATCTCAGGCAGCCACCTGCTCTTCAACCTTAACCTGCTTTAATTATTTTGAATTACTGAACTGGTAGTAACAGGCTTACTTACCTAAACTATTGTTATTATGGATCAAGAAAAATTGAAAAGAAAGGATTTTTTTAAAAACATTGCAGGGTTAAAAAAGAATAAAAGTCAAACTAAAGTACTGGATGTTCCCCCAGGCAATACTGATCCTTTATTTGAAAAATACTCCCGTAAATCTTTAGGTGACAGGCTGTATAGCGAAAATATAATCATACCCAATATCGATGGCCCTCAATCATCACTGCGTGCAGGAAATATTACCAGCGGCCTTGTACCATATGCAGGAACATGGACGGTATGGGAAGTAAATCACCTTTTGCGCAGGGTTGGCTTTGGCGTTACTAAAGCCGATAAAGATGCTTTACTGGCCATGACGCCTTCAGCTGCTGTGGATGCCATGCTAACGCCGAATACATCAATACAGCCAACACAAACACCCATTAATTATTACCAGGCCACTTTAGCAGACAGCGGCGGTATTGCCTTGGGAGACAGCTGGACTTCCAACAACCTTACTTATGTAAATACAAATGATGGTACCAATAATGCTTACAGGCAAACCAGCCTTACCAGCTGGAGCTGGGGTGTATGTATCAATGATAAAACTACCATTCGTGAAAAAATGGTGCAGTTCTGGTATCATTTTATTCCTGTAGATTTTGATGATGTAAGAGGCCTGCAGAATAATTCTTCAACTATCTGTAACGATTATATTTCTTTATTGCGAAATAATGCGTTGGGGAATTTTAAAACCCTGATCAAGGCTATTGGAAAATCGCCGGCAATGCTGCTTTACTTGGGCAATCAGTATAGTACCGCTGCTACGCCCAACGAAAACTTTGCAAGGGAATTGATGGAATTATTTACACTGGGTAAAGTGCCTACGCAAAACTATACCGAAGATGATGTAAAAGCGGCTTCAAAAGTATTATCGGGTTGGCGTTTAAGCAGTTTCGTTAGTCCTTATCCTTTTGCACCGGGTTTCAATGCCGCATATCACAATCAAACTAATAAAGTATTTTCTACTTTTTTTAATCAAACGATAAATAACCAGACGGGCGCAGCCGGTGCAAATGAATATGATATCTTCTTTGATATGCTTTTTACCAAGCAGGCTGATACTATTGCAAAGTATATCTGCCGAAGGTTATACCGCTTTTTCATTTATTATGATATTGATTCCAACATGGAAGCCCGGATTATTACTCCGCTTGCTGCATTATTGGTAAGCAGTAACTGGGATATGTCTGTAATTGTAAAAACACTTTTTAAAAGTGAGCATTTTTTTGATATGGCCAACAGGGGAGTGGTAATCAAAAATCCTATTGACTTTATAACTGGTACACTGCGTACTTTCAATATTAATACTACACCTGCTGCAGGTGCATTACAAATTGCACAGCAGTACGGCGTATGGAATTATTTTCAGTCTTATGCCAACAGCAATCTTGAGCAGGCATTTGGCAATGTGCCCAATGTTTCGGGATGGAAAGCTTATTACCAGGATCCAACTTATTATCAAAACTGGATCAACTCCAATACAATACAAAGAAGATCGGCCTTACTTACCAGCTTTATCAGCGGCTTCACCACATCAGGCACCAGTATAAAAATTGATGCTATTGCTTTTGTACAACAATTTTCTAATGCTACCATTCAAGATCCTGATCTTTTAATAAACAGCATTACCGAATTGATGTTTGCAATTGATCTGCCAGCACAATATAAAACCGATACCAAGGTGCAGGCCTTGCTGGCAGGCCAGGTTACCAATAGTTATTGGACAACAGCATGGAATGCTTATGTAGCAACGCCCAATACTTCAAATACCAATACGGTTAAAACAAGGCTCAATTCCTTACTCACCACATTTTTGCAATTGGCAGAATATCAATTAATGTAGGTTATAAAATTCAATAGTATGAACCGTAGAAAATTTTTAGGTAACACGGCGCTTTTTTCAGTGCCAATGATGTTGAAGGGAATGCCTGTGTTTGCTGGTGATGGTGCCCTGCATCCTTTTTTGCAGGCACTTGCTGCCCCTACTGCTAACTGTGGTAAAATTTTGATAGTAATACAAATGAATGGCGGCAATGACGGATTGAATATGGTAATACCTTTAGACAGGTATGCCGAATTAAATAGTGCAAGGCCCAATCTTATGCTTCCTGCCGCATCGGTGTTGCCACTTAGTGGAACAACTACCACAGGCCTTCATCCATCGATGACGGGATTGAGAGATTTGTTTAATAATGGCAAAGTAAATTTGGTGCAGGGCGTGACTTATCCCAATCCAAACTTTAGCCATTTTCAGGCACAGGATATCTGGTTTACAGGAAGTAATACCCTGCCTTCGCCAGATACCGGTTGGCTTGGCCGTGAGCTGGATACCACTTATCCCGGATTTCCAAATGGGTTCCCCAATGCTGCTAACCCTGATCCACTGGCCATTCAAATTGGTGGTGCGTTGCCGTTATCTTTACAAGGGCCGCAAATAAATATGGGTTATAATGCGCCCAATCCTGCATCGTTGGTAAATGTGGCCACTGGTACACCAGCTCCGGCTCCCCAAAATGATTATGGCACCGAACTTACTTTTTTAAGGTTGATGAAAGACCAGAGCAATGCCTATACCACTCGTATCACTGCTGCATACAATGCACAGGCTACGCTTTCTACCATGTATGCAACATCTGGTAATTCATTATCCGACCAGCTTAAAATTGTAGCAAGGCTTATTGGCGGTGGGTTGGCTACACCAATTTATATTGTTAATCACCCTGATAGTTTTGATAACCATGTAGACCAGGTGGTAGCAGGTAATACAACAACAGGCACGCATGCCAATATTTTGGGCAAGCTGTCTGTTGCAATAAGTGCTTTTCAAAATGATATTACTTTAATGGGCAAGGCTGATAAAGTTACAGGCATGACATTTAGTGAATTTGGCCGCCGTGTAATTGCCAACACCAGCAATGGTACCGACCATGGCTCAGGAGCCCCGGTAATTTTCTTTGGTGCTGGTATAAGTGGTGGCGTTACGGGTACATCGCCGGTTTTGCCTGCTGCGCCAACTGCAAGCACACAAGTGCCCATGCAATACGACTTCCGGCAATTATACACTACCGTTATGCAAAACTGGTTGTGTTTGACCAATACCGAAGCACAAACCATTTTAAACGGGACATTTGCAACAATACCACTGTTTGCACCTATTGTAATACCTGTAGAAAAGATAAATTTAACCGGGGCATGGGATGGAGAATTTGCAAAATTGAATTTTGAAGTTTTACTGAATGATCACTTTGATACTTTTGTGATAGAACGTTCTTTTAACGGTACCGATTTTGAATTTGTAAATACGCTAGGAAACGTTACCAATATTGGCACACAACAATATATATATAACGACAACCGCCTTGCAGCGTCGGAAATATATTACCGAATAAAAGGGGTTACCAAACAAAGTGCGATTATTTATTCCAATATTGTAAAATTTGAAAATACACTTAAGCAAAGGCTCACTATTTATCCAAACCCAGTAACCAACTTTACTATTAATATTGAATTTTTCTCAAGAGTAAATGAAGCTGTTGATATTACAATTTACGGTATTAAAGGAGAAAAATTATATTACAACCAGGTTAATCCACATGGTAGCAGGAAAATTACCTTTAAAGTGCCTAACTTATTTGATATAAAAACATTGTACATGCTGCATATTTCCTATTCGGGAAATGTGGTGAATGAAAAGATATTGTTTGAGTAGTGATTCTCGTGGTATCAGGCTTTGTCATCTTGAGTTTGTCGAAAGATGTCGAAAGCCGGTTTTTATCAAAAAAAGTTTTCTTTTTTAATACAGCCAATCTCCGGCTAGCTCCGGCTGACATTGCTTAAGTTGAGCAGATAAAAAATCCTCTTTCCTTTTTAGGGTATACCTAACCGGGAAAGAGGATGATTTTTTAAACTGGTTTTTCTGAATTATTTCTTCATTAATTCTTTTACTGCAGCTGCTATCTGCTGGTCGTGGCCTGATGACATTACATCGGGTTCGTTGCGGACTTTTATATCTGGTTCAGTTTGGTTGTTTTCGCAAAATTTTCCATCGGGTGAGCGCCAGCCTCCCATGGGGATACCAAATCTCAAACTTGGATCAATCTGGTTTTCCCACCAAACAAATGTTCCCGTACCAGGTACAGGCATTCCCAATAATTTGCCGATGCCTTTTAATTTGTATGCAACAGGAAAAAGATGGGCATCAGAATAATTGCTTTCTCCTACTAAAACAATGGAAGGCTTTGTCCACTTGTCTCCAGGTTCGCTGCCAACATATTGTCCGTGAGGAACAACATCAAAATATTTTTTACCACTAAGGAAGTCAGATAGCTGTTCATGAATATTTCCTCCGCCGTTAAAACGGGTATCAATAATTATTGCATCCTTGCTAATATTGCGCCCCAGTGCTTCTTCAAATACATTACGCATACTGGCATCGTTCATGGAACGTACATGTATATAACCAATTTTGCCGCCTGAAAGTTTTTCCACTTCATCCCTGCGGTTTTTTACCCAGCGGTTGTACAACAATTCATTTTCCTCGCCACCGCCAATTGGTTTTACCGTTTCATCCCAACGGGTATTGGTTGCAGGGTCAAAAACAGAAAGCAATGTTATCTTGTTTGCTTTTCTGTTGAGCAATTGATAAAAATCTATGGAATCTGTAATGGCAATGCCATCAATCATCTCAATAATATTGCCTGCCTTAACTTTTGAAACTGCTTTGTCAAGCGGGCCGCCTTCAATCACTTCAGCAACCTTCACCCCTTTTCCCGTGTAGGCGTAATCGTAAAAAACCCCCAGTGTAGCAGTTTGGTCGGAGTTTGGCATAACAGGCCTGTAATAACAACCGGTGTGCGACGCATTTACTTCACCCAGCATTTCACTCAGCATTTCTGCAAAATCATAATTGTTGTTGATATAGGGTAAAAATCTTTTGTATGCTGTATAATAAAAATCCCAATCTACACCCTGCAGGTCTTCTACATAAAATTTTTCCTTAAACTGGCGCCATGCATGGTCGAAAATGTAATTCTTCTCTTCAGTTTGTTTCAGCACCATTTCTGTACTTACACCAATTGGCGATGCTTTGCCACTTTCTGCATCTATCTTCATTGCGCGGCCATCCGCCAATACAAAAATAAATTTGCCATCAGCAGAAAGTTCCATGCTGCTATTATCAGCACCCAGTTTAAAAAATGGCCTGGTTTCTTTGGTACGCAATTCCGTTACCCATAGATCGTTGCCTTTTTCAAAACTGGTAATGTAAAATAATTTTTCTCCATCTTTGGATAACACCCAATCTGATGCAGGAGATGTATGTAAAGTAAGTTTTGCTTTACGCTCTGAAAGGTTATCCCAATCAATAACTAATTTTTTTGCGGAGTCTTTATCGGGCTTAGCGGCAGCATTATCTTTTTTCTCTGTTTTTGCTTTTTCATCGGTATCTTTTTTATCCTTATCCTTTTTTTCATCTTGTTCTTTCCATAATGCAAATTCTTCTTTGCTCAATTTTGATTTATCAAATAATTCTTTGGAAAAATACATACCATATACATCGCCGCTCGAAAGGCTACCATCTTGTCCACGTGTTCCCTCTCTGTTGCTGCCCCAAATCATCATTTTGCCATCCATTACCCATTTAGGGCTAAAATCATCATAACCGCTCTTGGTAAGATTATGTATTTCCCCTTTTCCGTCAGCAGCAATCAATCCTACTTCGGGGCTAAATATGCGTTCCTTGGGGCCATACTGTACCAAAAACCATTTACTATCCGGTGACCATTGGTAATATTGATCTCCATCGGCATAAGAATAATTATTGTCGGCTGTTAAAATAGTCCGTGATTGTTTAGAGGCAAGATTTATCACTTTAAGCGTAGCCCTGTTTTCCAGGTAGGCTACCTCTTTTCCATCAGGTGAAAAGGAGGGTTGATATTCTTCGGCACTGGTTGTTGCAATAGCTTCTTCTTTTGAAACAGTAGATACATAAAAATACGGTTCTTCTTTTCGGGTAAGCGTCATGGTGTACACATTCCAGTTATTTTCTTTTTCGGCGGCGTACACCAGTGAGCGGCCATCGGGGCTAAAGCTTACGCTTCTTTCCTGCCATGGTGTATTGGTAATGCGCTTGGTAGTGCTGCCATCGATGCTGCTTACAAATATCTCTCCTCTAAAAATAAAAGCAAACTCTTTGCCATTGGGAGAAAGCTTTGCTTCGGTAAAGCCTCCACTTACTGGAACTATCTTGTCTATAACTGATCGTCCATCGGCAGCAATCCGCACATTAAGCTTTACAGGTTCGGCCCCATTTTTTTGAGTGTACAATTCTCCATTGAAGCTAAAACAAAGCGTATTGTTTTTAGAACGGGTTAAAAAGCGAACAGGATGTTTTGTAAAATGTGTAACAGCTGTGGATTTTGCAGCATTGCTGAGGCTGCTCTTATAAATATTAAAACTGCCGCCTTGTTCACTCAGGTAATAAAAATCATTGTCATTGGAATCGAAAACCGGATTACGGTCTTCGCCAGCAAAAGTGGAAAGCTGTGTATATTTTTTTGTTTTAAAATCATAGACCCACACGTCTCTTGTAACAGCCGATGTGTGGTGCTTGCGCCAATCACTTTCATATCCTTTTATATCGTGGTAAATTAATTTATCGCCGGTAGAGCTAACTGTTGCATCGAGTGCAGGCGTGGGCAATACTTGCGAAACTCTTCCACCAGCTACGGGTACACTATATAATTCGCTCATTAAACCAAGTGGGAATTGTACATTGCTGGCCACATCCTGTCTCGCAGCAGAAAAAAGAATGGCTTTATCATCTGCAGTAAAACTGCTGGGAACTTCCCTTGTTGAGTGGTAGGTGAGGCGTTTGGCATCGCCGCCGCCTGCAGGCATTACAAACACATCAAAATTGCCATAACGGTCAGATGCAAAGGCAATGCTCTTGCCATCGTGGCTCCATACCGGTGCAAACTCGTAGCTTTCGCTAATGGTAAGCGGTATGGCATTACCGCCCGAAGCAGGAACTGAATAGATATCTCCCTTATAACTAAAAAGAATGGTTTGTCCATCGGGGGAAATAGCAGGATATCTCAACCAAAGTGGATTATCCTGCGCCATGGTTTGGGCAGATAGTGACAGGCTTAGCAAAACGCAAAGTAGTGATCTCATAAAAAAAGTTTTTATGTTATTGATAATTGGTAAGATAACTAGTACACAGGGAAAATGCAATTGCAAATTATACGAATGGTAGTAAATACCGGGCGGCATTCAGTGGATAGGTCTGGCTTTATTTGGGTTGAGATATTGAAGATAGTTATTGTACTGCATTTGCTTAACAAAAAAGCACTTTTTTTTTCTAAACCAATTATCTAACTTTCCTCAATGAAAAGAAACCGCTTACTTACCTCCGTAGTAATTGTTGTATGCTCGCTGTTCAGTTTTAAATCTTTTGCAAATGAACATCCAGATACGGTGTATACCGGCATCTATGTTACCAGCATCCACGATATCGATTTTAAGCAAAAAGAATACACGGTAAGTTTTTGGCTATGGCTGAAATATAAAAACAAAGCGTTTGATTTTATAACAAATTTAGAAGTACCTCAGGCCAAGAGTGTAAATAAATCTTTTTCAACAATAGACAGCAGCGGAGACAGGATATATTTATTGATGAAACTGCAATGTGTGATGAAAGATTCCTGGAAGATTGGCAACTTTCCCTTTGACAGGCAAAACCTAAGGCTCTCTCTTGAAAATTCTCAGTTTGATTCAAAAGCCCTGGTTTTTGCACCCGACACACTTGGAGAAAATTTTGACCGCAGGTTTACCCTGAATGGTTGGAAGATCGACAGCTTTAATATCGCAGCGGGCACAAAAATATATGAAACAGGTTTTGGAGATGAAAGCCTTGCCAGGCCACATACAGAATATAGTTCTTATAAAGTAAAGATTGGCCTTAACCGTGATGCTACGGGCCTTTTTTGGAAAATGTTTTTGGGAATGTATGTAGCTTTTTTAATTGCTTATGTATGTTTTTATATTCATGCCGATGGTATTGATTCCCGTTTTGGATTAAGCGTGGGTTCATTGTTTGCTGTGATTGGTAATAAATATATCATCGACTCTGCATTGCCCGAATCTACTTCTTTTACTTTGGTGGATACGCTACATGGTCTTACGCTGTTCTTTATCTTTTCGGTAATTAGCTGTACTGCGTACACGCTGCGGTTAGTAAAAAAAGATAAAATTGTGCAATCGAAAAAATTTGATATTATAGCTGCACAAGTATTGCTGTTTGCTTATGTATTGGCGAACATCTATTTTATTTACCAGGCTAAAAATTGATTGTTTAAGCTTGCATATGGTTATTGTTAAAGTTTACACTTTAGCTGCACAAACACTTCTTCAACTTTATTTAAATCCTTAATAGTGAATGCTTTTCATTCGTAATGAAAAGCATTCGCCTTTTGTTAACAAACTTTAGCATTTGAATGCAGTCTATAGCATACAATTTGTATTATTCACCATATAAAAAAATTCTCAACATGAAAAGCATTAAATTTTTACTCGTAGTATTCGTTACAGTCGTCAGTGTATTCGCTACAACTGAAACAAAAGCACAAAATATAGATGTTAATTTTTCTACTTTCCAAAATGATTTGAGCCCTTACGGTACATGGATGGAGAATCCAAGGTTTGGCCAGGTTTGGGTGTACAACGATCCTAATTTCAGGCCTTATTATTCTGATGGCCACTGGGAATATACCGACTATGGTTGGAGTTGGGTTAGTGATTTTGATTGGGGATGGGCACCGTTTCATTATGGGCGCTGGGAATATGATGCGGCTTATGGCTGGATGTGGATACCCGGTTACGAATGGGGTGCTGCATGGGTAAGCTGGAGCAGTTATGATGATTATTATGGCTGGGCTCCCTTAGGTTTTGGTGTAAGTGTAAATGTTGCTTTTGGAAGCATTCCATATGACCGCTGGACTTTTGCACCTCGTGAACATATCAATGATAGGTACATAAATCGTTATTATGTTTCTCCAAATAGAAATAATGGTTTTAGAAATGCAGTAGTCATCAATAATTATTATGACGGAAACGGAAGAAACGGAAGATTCATGCGTGGGCCAGATAGAAATGAAGTACAAAGATATACCGGCAACAATATTACCGAAAGAAGGATAACTGACAGAGACAGGAGAGGTGGTGGTTTTACTGCCAACAATAATGGTAATGGTGGCAACAGAAGAAATGATCAGCAAGGAAGCAATGGCAACAATTTCCCTCGTAACAGGGACGTAGCTGTTAACAACGATAATAATAACGGCCAACGTAACAGAGACTGGAATAATAACAATAACAGGCAGCCGAACAATGATGCCAACAACAATAACTACAGACAACCCAATAGGGATGCTAATAACAATAATGGAAGGCAGCCACAACCGGCAGATAATAATAACGGACAACGTAACAGGGATTGGAATAATAATAACAGGCAGCCAAATAGTGACGCCAACAATAATAACAATAGGCAGCCACAACCAGTAGATAATAATAATGGACAGCGTAACAGGGATTGGAATAATACAAGGCAACCACAACCTGGTGGCAATGTAAGGCAGCCAAATCCTGATATTAATGGTGGCCAAAATAATAGAATGAACAGGAATGATAACAGGCAAAATAATTTTCCGCAGCAACAGCTGCAAGTTGACAGGCCGATGAGGCAACAACCACAACAGCAACCTCAACAACAGCAGCAACAGTCAGGGGAAAGAAGAATGCAAACACGTGATCAAAATAGCGGCGGTAATTGGCAAAGGCAGAATAATAACAGTCAGCCACAACCGCAGCAGCAACAACGTGGCAATGATAACCGTGGTGGTGGTAACGGAGGTGGCCACGGCAGAAGAGGCTAATAAGTTATAAGTAGTGTACAGATAAATATTTCCCCGGTGTTGGTATGGCCAGCCGGGGAAATTTTATTTTATACCTCCATCCTGAAATGATGTGCAATAATTTTCATTTTTTTATTCAGGTAAAAACGATGTGCATCATATCTGTGATGTGCAGAATTTAGGTGAATGGTTTTTATTGATCTTTCTTTTGCAAGGCTTACCAAATGATTGAACATAGAGCCTGCATATCCATTTTTTTGTGCAGCAGCGCTGGTAACCAAATCATCAAAATCGATAATGAGCCCATCATATAATGTGGTGGTGTACCTGAATCCTGCGGTGCAAACCGCTTTGCCTTCTTCTTCAATATATAAAAGATGATATCCTTCACTTTTCATTTGATCTATGGTAGAAAGAAAACTTTCCATGTTGTGGTGCGGCCTTAATTCTTTAATCACTTCAAAGCATATTGTAAAATCTTCTTCTGTTACGGCTTCTCTTATTTTCATTTTTAATAAGTTTAATTGCTGGTATAAAAATAAAAGTAAAAACTCTCACTTAAATCTTTTATTTTAACATCATAATATAACTGATGTTCAAAAAATACTTATCCAATCCATCATTTCTTTTTCTTTTAGCAGGAAATATTTATTGTATCTGGTATTATCAAAATAATTCCGGCGCTTTTTCAACCGTCGTATGGATCTATTGGTTTCAGAGCATTACCATCGGGCTTTTTAATTTTATCGATTTGCTGACGATAAAAAATATTGACTCAGCTTCTTCACCATTTAATGAAAAGCCTTCCTCAAGTGGCGGTGCAGGTTGTGCAGCATGGTTCTTCCTGGTGCATTTTGGATTTTTTCATCTTGGCTACGCCATTTTTTTATTGGTTGACTTTGGCGTGAAAGATATCAGCAGATCTGTTTTACTGCTTGGTATTGGTGCTTTCTTCCTGGAGACTATTCTTAATTTTATTAGGCAGAAACAACTGGAAAAAACCATGTCGTTTAATGTCGGTACCATGTTTTTTTTACCTTATCTGCGTGTGGTACCAATGCACCTGATGATATTGCTGCCTGTATTTTTCCATCTACAACCATCCATTGTTTTTTTGGGATTAAAAATGACCGCTGATATTTTGTCTTTTATGATTTATCAAAATATATATGGTAAAAGCAAAGTTGCCGATAACCCTTAATAATAAAGTGATTCTTTGGTTTTATATAAAGGATTTATGGTTTAACTTTCCGGAATGAAAAAAATTGTCCTTATTCTCTTTGTTACAATCTGTAACCAACTTGCAAATGCACAAACAAGCCCTGTTGATTATGTTAATCCATTGATGGGTACCGATTCAAAAGTTGACCTGAGTAATGGTAATACTTATCCTTCCATTGCCGTGCCCTGGGGTATGAATATGTGGACACCGCAAACCGGTAAAATGGGCGATGGCTGGCAATACCAATATACCGCAGATAAGATCCGTGGCTTTAAACAAACACACCAACCTTCACCATGGATGAATGATTATGGGCAATTTGCCATTATGCCTGTAACAGGCGCTATGCGTTTTACGCAAGATGACAGGGCAAGTTGGTTTACCCATAAATCAGAAACAGTTACGCCCTATTATTACAGCGTTTACCTTGCTGACCATGATGTGACAACAGAAATTACTGCAACGGAACGTGCCGCAAGTTTTCGTTTTACTTTTCCAAAAACGGATAGCGCCTATGTTGTTGTTGATGCGTTTAACAGAGGGTCTTACATAAAGATCATTCCTGCCGAAAGAAAAATCATTGGCTACAGCAGTAAATACAGCCGCGGTAAAATGCCAGGGTTTAAAAATTACTTTGTAATGTATTTTGATAAGGCATTTACTATTGCCGATGCATGGCGTGGTAATCAATTATCAAAAGATACGTTGGAGTTACAAGCGGATCATACAGGAGCAATTGTAGGATTTAAAACCCATAAAGGAGAGCGTGTAAACGTAAGAGTGGCATCTTCCTTTATCAGTTTTGAACAGGCAGAATTGAATTTAAAAGAGATTGGTACTGATAATTTTGAAACCGTAAAAGCGAAAGCAAAAAATACCTGGAATAAAACATTGGGTAAAATAAAACCAGAAGGCGGAACAGTTGATCAACTGCGAACTTTTTATTCTTGTTTATACCGTACACTGTTTTTTCCCAACAGATTATATGAAAAAGATGCCGCTGGCAATATTGTGCATTACAGTCCTTACAATGGAAAAGTAATGCCGGGTTATTTATTTGGTGGCACAGGTTTTTGGGATACATTCCGTGCTTTGTATCCTTTTTTAAATTTGATGTATCCATCCATCAATAAGGAAATGCAGGAAGGATTAATTAATGATTATAAAGAAGGTGGATGGTTGCCCGAATGGAGCAGCCCTGGTTATGCAGATATTATGATCGGTAATAATTCTGCATCTGTAGTTTCGGATGCTTACATGAAAGGCTTGCGTGGTTACGATATCAATACTTTATATGAAGCGTTGCAACACGGCGCCAATAACGAAGGGCCGATAAGTGCCGTGGGCCGCAAAGGCGTGAGCTATTACAATACATTGGGCTATGTGCCTTACGATGTAAAAATTGATGAAAATGCTGCACGTACATTAGAATATGCGTATGATGATTTCACTATTTTTCAGTTGGCAAAAAAATTAAACCGGCCCGAAGCAGAAATTAAATTGTATGCACAACGGTCGCAGAATTATAAAAACCTTTTTGATCCGCAAACCAAATTAATGCGTGGCAAAAATGCGGATGGTAGTTTTCAGTCACCTTTTAATCCTTTTAAATGGGGTGATGCATTTACTGAAGGCAATAGCTGGCATTATAGCTGGAGTGTTTTTCACGACATCAATGGCTTAATAAATTTAATGGGCGGTAATAAAGATTTTGTAGGAATGCTGGATAGTGTTTTTGCATTGCCTCCAATTTTTGATGATAGTTATTATGGCGATGTGATACATGAAATAAGAGAGATGCAGATTGCCAACATGGGGCAGTATGCACATGGCAACCAACCCATACAGCACATGATTTACCTGTATAATTATGCTGGCCAGCCATGGAAGGCGCAGTATTGGGCAAGAGAAGCAATGAACCGTTTATACAAAGCAACACCTGATGGTTATTGCGGCGATGAAGATAATGGCCAAACATCGGCGTGGTATGTTTTTAGTGCCATGGGTTTTTATCCGGTGTGTCCTGCAACAGACCAGTACGTTTTAGGGGCGCCGTTATTTAAAAGGATTACTTTGAGTTTGGAAAACGGAAAACAATTCATCATTAATGCACCTGCCAACAGCGCCGATAATAAATACATACAAAATGCAAAATTAAATGGTGCCGATTATGATAAGAACTGGCTCAGCCATTTTGATATTATGAAGGGCGGTACTTTTAATATTATCATGAGTGCGACACCTGCAATGAACAGGGGAGTATCTTCAAATGCTTATCCATATTCTTTTAGTACTGACAAGGCAAATGAGAGATACTTTAAAAAGTAAGATAACCTACCGAGTAAATAAAGTATAAAGTAAAAGCCCGGCAATTCATTGGCGGGCTTTTACTTTATTTATGTTGCCTGAATAACCATTCCATCATCAACGGGTCATTGTATGCAGCTATCCACGAAAAATGCCCTACTTCTGGATAAATGGTAAGGCCTGGAAGTGCACCTGCTCTGTTTAACGCATCAACCATTTTTATAGAATAAACAATCGGCACTGAAGGATCCTCGGCACCATGAAACATCCATATTGGAATGTGTGCAATAGTTGCTGCTTTAGAAGCATCACCGCTACCACAAACAGGTACAGCAGCTGCAAATAAATTGGGGTAACGTTCAATAGCATCATAGGTTCCATGGCCACCCATTGATAATCCTGTAATGTAAATACGGTTGCTGTCTATTTTAAATTTTGTGATTAACTGGTGTATCAACTCTATTAAAAGTTCCATCGGTTTACTCGCCATAGGTTGAAGCTGTTTTGTTTTTTCATTTTTGTTTTCAATTGTATTTGCCCATTCTTGTTTTGGCGGGCATTGCGGCGCAATTACAAAACAGGGATGCATGGACATGGCCTGGCTGGTTGCAAAATTGCCAACGCCCCATTTTAATTGGGCTTCGTTATCGGTGCCCTTTTCTCCGGAGCCGTGTAAAAATATTACCAGTGGGAATCTTCGTAATGTATCAGCATCAGGAAAAAGCATCCGGTAATTTAGTGTATCGCCCTTGCCATTGCTGTATTTTTCTTTACTGAATAAGGAAGGCTGTGCATAGTTTTTACCAATAGCACAAAAAAGTAACAGCAGTAACCATATTTTTTTAGTTGAGATAAACTCCATGTTTGTTGTTTGAAAAATTAAGCAATGTAAAATCGTTGTAGAGGATAAATATACAGTTTCTTAATAAAAGCTTTTTTTTCACTCTTAATAATGGTTCTAATTTTAATTGTAAATAATAAGAGAGTATGCTGAAACTCTTTTTTATTTACCAGCTTTTTCATTAAAAATTATATAACATTTTATAGCAATTATGTAACATTTATCCTATGCGGATATTGTTAATTTGCAAAGGGTTGTTTTAAGGGTTAAGGATAACTAAGGGCTGATGCTTAGGTCAGCTTTTAGTTATCTCTTTTTTTGCCCAATGGAACATCCGGTTAATATCTATTTTTTAAAACTTACTTCAATGAATCTGTCACTTAATAATGTAGAACAGTTTATCAATTATTTCAATCTTCGCCGCTTAAATGGTATTGTTTCTTTTTTTGCCAATATCAATTTTATAACTGACGGCCATACACAAACAGCAGGCAGTGAAGTACAAATTATTACCAGCGACAATATTGTGGCTATTTATTTCCTGAGTCTTGCGAACGAAGCCTTGCCTGATATGTTTAGTGCAAAAAATGCCAGCTTCAGGTTTATAGATAAGCAGTATTTAAAAATTGAAAGTGATAAATATGCAGTAACAATTTTTCCTGTGTAGTAATGTTTATTAAGGATTTATTAGATGCTTAATTTAACCTGCCCTCTTTTTTCTTTTAGTTGTTTAAAATAAGTTGGCGTTAATCCCGTAACTTTTTTAAACTGAGCAGAAAGATGTGCTACGCTACTATAACGTAACTGCTCAGCTATCTGCGTAAGTGTTAGGTCGTTTAATACAATCAATTCTTTTACTTTATCAATTTTTAATCCGATAAGGTATTGCTCAATAGTAGTCGCCTGCATTTCAGTAAAAAAATTTGATAAGTAACTATAATCATAAGGTAGATTTTTTACCAGGTAAGAAGAACATTTGATTTTATGATTTTGTGGATTATGGGCATAATCATAAAGCAATTGCTTAATTTTCTCTAATAAAATACCTCTTTTATCTTCAATGATTTCGAGGCCTGCTTTTTTAAAAGCAGTATTTAATTTTTGTTTTTGTGTGGCGGAAATGTTGTCTTTTATTTCAGCTTCTCCAAGATCAACTTTAACCGGGCTTAAGCCTAATTTTTCTATTTCATCTTTTATTAAAACTTTGCAGCAATCGCATGCCATGTTCTTAATGTATAATTTCATGGTTTAAGTTTTTGGGCTTTAAATATAATACAAAGATAGTATGCAGAGAAAGGAGCGTGCAATTTTGTGGAAGTTATTTCACATTTTTTCGCAACTTCTGCTTTTTTTATATATCAATATTTAATGGCACAGTTTTATATTATTACTATAAATAAAACTCATTATTATGACAACAACAACGCAATTGACAGAGGTTTTAAATGATCTCATCAAAATTAACAACGACCGCATATCAGGCTATAAAAGAGCAGCCGGCGAAAGCAAAGACTTAGATGTAGACTTGCCTGCCATCTTTAATAAAATGGCAGACGAAAGCCGCAAGTACGTAGCAGAATTAACGCAACGGGTAAATGATCTTGGTGGCGAAACTGAAACGGGCAATACTGCCATGGGTACTTTATACCAGGCTTGGATGGATGTAAAAGCAAGCTTTACAGGTAAAGACAGAAAAGCAATATTGGCCAGTTGCGAATATGGCGAAGATGCGGCACAAAAAGCTTATCGTGATGCTTTGGCAACTGATGCAGAAATGGATACCGAAACCAGGCAATTGATCACTACCCAAAAAGCGGCATTGAAGACCAGCCACGATCTTATTAAAAGATACAGGGACGTTAATTAAAAAGATTTTTATGCAGCAATGCTAAAAATAAGAGGCAAAGAAAAACGCTATGTTTTACTTTGCCTCTTTGCGTGGGGGAAAATGGCTACAATGTTTTGAAATTGCTGCAACCATGCATTAATAATTACTGGCTCTGCTCTACCTCACTCTTTGTAAATTCTTTTTTAAATACATAATGGTAAATACTTGAGCTGCTGCCATTATATACAGGGTATGCGTTTACTAATTTCCACTTCATTTTGCCCAGGTAGTTTAAAGCATCTATTACCGAATTGAATTTTTTTAATTTACCATCATCATCTTTTAAGCGATGATCCTTCCAAAAACTTCTTTCTTCTCCATAGTCTACATCAATGGTTACTTTGTTGCTGAATAACTTGTTGCTGGCGGTTACTTCGCAATACTGCTCCACTTTAGTAGTGTCTTGCGCAATGCAGTGTGCCGATAGAAAAATAAAAAACGAAAAGAGTATTTTTTTCATTGTATAAGTATTTAGGTGTAAATAATATTTATTCCTGTAAAATAACGCTCAACGGCCGGGATATGTTAACCACTATTCCACATAACCCCACTAATTTTTTGTTAAAGCTGCCATTCAATGTTGCAACAGCTATTCATCAGCCCTATCTACCGCCAATCATTTTTTCAAATAAATAACATCTGCCACAGATTCTCACCAGAATTAAAATTTAGTTTTGCATTCTTTTTAAAATAGTATGATGTATAAAGCCTTATTCCTTTTGTTATTCTCGTTTGCAGCAGCACGGGTAAATGCCCAGGAAAACAATGAAAAAAATAATGACGGTACTATCACCGGCAAAATAACTGATTCCATTACTGGCAAGCCTATTGAATACGCCACCATTTCTTTATTTAAAACAGGTGACAAAAAACCTGTAAATGGTGCAGTTACCAATAACGAAGGCCGCTATAAATTAACCTCAGTAGATACAGGCAAATATAAAATTGTGGTTGAGTTTTTAGGCTACCAGCCACATACCATGGCCAATGTTCAAATCAATAAAAAGAAACCATCAGTTGATTTACCTGCAATAGTGCTGGCAAAAAATGCAGTAACCATGCAGGCTGTTACCGTAACATCTTCCAAAGGATTGATTGAAAACAAGATTGATAAAATGGTTTTTAATGCCGAGAAAGATCTGACTTCTCAAGGTGGCGTTGCAACAGACATTCTTAAAAAAGTACCACAGGTTTCTGTTGATGTAGATGGCAATGTAGAGTTGGCGGGCAGTTCCAGCATTAAATTTTTGATCAATGGAAAACCTTCTACCGCATTTGGCAGCAACATTACTGATGTATTGCAATCTATACCTGCCAGCCAGATAAAAAGCATTGAAGTAATTACCAACCCCGGCGCAAAATATGATGCACAGGGCCTGGGTGGTATCATCAATATTATTTTAAAACAAAGCAAGGTAAAAGGCATTAACGGAAATGTTTCTTTAACTGCAGGTACGCTTAATGAAAATGGTTCTTTTAATTTTAATGCAAGAAAAGGCGATTTTGGTGTGAACGCATTTTTAAGTGGCAACGAAAGGATAGTAACAGCAGTGCCATTTTCTTCGCACCGTTTATCAACTGATACCAGTGCAAAAACAATTGCTGATTTGCAGCAGGATGGCAGCGCCCATTTTAAAAGGCATGGTTCAGAATCTGGTGTAGGTTTTGATTACACCTATAAAAAGAAAAATAATTTCAGTGGTTCTTTCCGTTATGGCAATTTTGGTTATAATGGTTATGGGTTAACCAGCCAGTCACAAATGATATATGCTCAAAATGGCGGTAATTTAATTTCCAGTTTTGCTTCTCAAAATCATAGCAACAGTAATTCTAAATTTAATAATACCGATATCAGTTTCAACTACAAAAGAACATTCAATAAGGAAGACCAGGAGTTGGAAATAAATACCAATTTAAGTACTGAACCCAATACCAGCAATGCAGCCAATTACCAATACTTTCAACCGGTTGATTCATTATTTTATGGTACTTACAACAGCAACCCAGGCAAACAAAAAGAAAGAGAAATTGCCGTAGATTATTCCCAACCCATAAAAGAAGATATAAAATTAGGTGTGGGTGGAAAAATAAACCATCGTGATATTATCAGCAACGCAACGGTATTCGGTTATCAAACCACACCAAAAATTTACCAGTACGATACGGCGCTATCCAACAATTTAAATTACAAACAAGATGTGTATGCTTTGTATGGCGAACTCAGTTTTCCTGTAGCAAAATTATTTGATACCAAAATTGGCGGCCGTTATGAACGTACAGAGATTGATGCATTTTACAGCAATGCACAACAGCAGGTGGGCAAGCATGGTTACAATACTTTTGTGCCTTCTATTTTCTTCTCTAAAAAACTAGGTGATGATCAATCGATAAGATTGAGTTATTCCAAACGCATTGAAAGACCCGATTATTTTGACCTTAATCCTTTCATCAATACAGCCGACCCTAAAAATATTTCTGCCGGTAACCCTTACCTGCAACCGGAGATAGGACACAGGTACGAGCTGAGTTACAATAAAAATTTTGCTTCGGCAGGTTCCTTCATGGTGTCATTATTTTACCGCACCAACGATCACGATATACAACCCTTCATTGTATACTATCCATCACTTAAGGTTGGCGATTCTTTATACACTAACGTTGCAGTAAGCACACGTCAAAATATTGGTACCGAAAATAACATGGGCCTAAATGCTTATGTTGATTTGCACATGAATGAAAAACTAAGCATCAGAAGCAACCTTGCTTTTTTTGAAAGGCATACCGTTAACGTACTTAATCCCGGTTATAACATCAACAGTTTTAATTACCGCATTAATATGAATGCCAGCTACCAGTTTAATAAAAACCTGGCAGGAGAATTTTTCGGCAACTTTAATTCGGCACGTAACGAAGCTCAGGGAAAATATCCTTCTTTTACCAATTACAGTTTTGCATTCCGCAAACAAATATGGAAGAAAAAAGGCAGCATTGCTTTTACTGCCAATAATCCCCTTAAACAATATGTAGATCAAAAAACAGAATTGTTCGGCCCGAACTTTACGGTAAACAATGTACGCCATGTACCTTACCGTTCTTTCGGTATCAATTTTACCTGGAAGTTTGGTCGGTTAGAATTTAAAAAAGAAAAAGAAGAAAATAAAGAAAGTGCTCCTGCACCATCGGAAGGATAGAGTATTTGGTATGCCGAAATTTCATTTCGGCCCAACAACTTACCAAAAAAATTGCCGGTAAGAAGCCAGGACGTAAACCATAAAACGTCCCCTTCTTACCGGCAAAAATTACCTTAATAATTCCTCACAGCACACTGTTGTATAATTCTTTCCAAAGCATTGTTGTTTCAATAGAAAAAACAATTGCTGTTTTTGCATCCACCACCATCCAGCTCCCTTCTGTAATTTCTTCTTCCAACTGCCCATAATCCCAACCGCAATACCCAATAAATATTTTAATATCGTTTTGCAATATTATTTTTTTATTAAGATGCGTAAGCGCTTGTTTAAAATTGCCACCAAAATAAATGTTATCTCTGATTGCAGTGCCGCCCTCAATCAAATCGGGACGCTGATGTACAAAAAAAAGATGTTTCTGGTCAACTGGCCCGCCATCATATAATGGAAAAGCAATGCTTTGTTTAAATTCTTCCAACGCATTCAATGGCCTTGCAAATAATTTATTGATCACAAAACCCATGGCGCCTTTTTCATTATGTTCGGTAATGAAAATCACCACTTCTTCAAAGTTGGTGTCGTCAATAGTAGGCGGTGAAATCAATATAGTACCAGGCGCGATGGGCATAATAAAATAAAATTTACAAGGAATAATCAAAAATAACGCAATATTATCAGCACTAATTATTCTCTTACTCATTTTAATCGATAAAGCATAAATTCGTTTCCTTAAACCTCAACAGCTGATGACAATTAAAAATTACCAACGTTTATATATTCTCATAGCTATTTATTTTATCGGCACAATAAGCCAATGCTTTGCTCAATCCGTACACATCAATAATGATATCAAGAATAAGAAGATTGTTTTTGGCAACGAAAAAATAGATATTACCCTCGATTATAATAAAAAAATAAATATCAGCCTGATGCAGGTAAATGGCCGGCAGGTAATACAAGGTGATACAGGCGTATTTGCAGCTATCAAAACAAAGAACGCTTTGTATAGCACTTTGAAGCTTTCCACAGAGCCGGTAGTGAAAACTACAAATAATATGATTACCATTTCAGCAATTACTTATGGCGATAAGGCACTTGCTATAAATGAAACCTGGATCTTCACCATTAGCGCAGCAGCCATACAACTGGATGTAAGCAGAACCTTATCAAGAGCCATTATTGCAGAACAAATAGCTATGCCTGCTTTCAGGTTCAGTAATATAAATACCTGGCAGGGAGCTTATACTGATTATGGTGGCCTGGCATGGTTCTATCTATTCAATCAAAAATTGGAAACTTACGGCGTACACAGTAGTACATCGCAATTCTGGAACAGTAAAACAGGAGATGGCTTAACCATTGCAGTAATTGCGCCTGGCAACCAGGTGGCAATGGATTACAGCCGTACGGCAACAGATGAACTGGCTTGTACCATTGCCATTGCCAAAAAAGAAATGCAATGTCGTTATGATTCGGGTACTTATAGACGAAGATTTATCCGTGAAGGAATTGATGTGTGGGCGCCTGTTGCATTAAGTGCCGGTAAAACAAGCCAGCATATCACGCTTTCTTATTTTGATTTTAACCAAAAATATGGCCGTGGTAATTTGAAAGGCATTAATGGCGAAGAAGTAAACGGAGTGTTGAATACCATTGCAAGAATTGGAGTAATAGATAAACAACATTTTGGTGGCAATAGCTGGCATACACCTTATGGCCCCATTTGCCTGCACGAACAATACATTGCACAAATGGGCCTTGCTATTAATGATGATAATTATTTAAAAGGCTACCAGCAATGCCTCGATTTTTATCGGGATAATGCAATTACACCCGATGGAAGGGTATGGCCACGTTGGGCTTATAGTAATGAAGATGCCATGCCGAATAAATTTACTGATAAAGGTTTTTACGAAGCCCGATGGGGTTATTTGTTAGATGCCAATCCAGATTTTGTTACCAATGTTGCCGAGCTTTATGGTCAAACAGGTAATACTGCCTGGGTAAAAACGCAACAGCAAGCTTGTGAAAAGGCGCTGGACTGGATATTGAAACGAGATAGTAATAATAACGGCCTTGTTGAAATGATAACGGATAGCCATACCCAAAAAAGAGGAAGCGATTGGATTGACATCATTTGGGCATCATACGAAAATGCTTTTGTAAATGCTAAACTATACCATGCATTGATTTTATGGGCCGGTATAGAAAAGCAGTTAGGTAATACTGCAAAAACAAATTACTATCAGCAGTTTGCAGATAAATTAAAGGCGAGTTTTAATAAACCCACTACTGCAGGAGGATTTTGGGACGACGAAAAACAATGTTTTATACACTGGAGAGATAAGGATGGCAGTACGCATGGCAATAATATGGTTACTCCAGTAAACTTTATGGCTATTGCCTATGGAATTTGCGATGATGAAGCAAGAACGAAAATGATTTTGGATAGCATAGAAACGCAGATGCAGAAAGAGCAGCTTTTCTTTTGGCCGCTTTGTATGTACACCTATGCCAAAGGCGAAGGTAACGATTGGCAATTTCCTTTTCCCAATTATGAAAACGGCGATATATTTTTATCGTGGGGAGCAGTGGGTGTAAAAGCTTATGCAGCTTACAAGCCCGAACTGGCTTTAAAATATGTAAAAAATGTATTGGCGCAATATGCCAAAGATGGCCTGGCTTTTCAACGATATGGACGAACCAAACAGGATGGACAAGGCGATGATATTCTTTCGGGCAACAGCCTTTCGGTAGTGGGACTATACCAGGCTATTTATGGCATCAACCCAATGTACAACCGTTTTTATCTGGAGCCGCATATTACAAAAGACCTGGCCGGCACACAGGTAAAATATAATTATCGTGGCCAAAAATTATTGATTGATTTGGACACGAGTAATTATGCAGTATCCAATGGACGCTTTAAAATTATTTCCGATGGCAATTTTGGCTTTTATAATTCGGGTAACGAACTACAGTATTTTAAGGGCAACGATAATACCGCAGCCTTGAAAATAGCAATTGCGGCAAACAATACCTTTACGCTTAACATGAAAGTATGCGGACCCCGGCAAATGATATGGACACAATCTTCCAACGATAGCCATAATAACAAAATAACCTATCAGCTTAATAATTGTACTCCTAATAAGATGTATAACATTTTGGTAAATGGCAACACCGGAAAGCGGTTGAAGAGTGATGGCAAAGGAATATTGGTATTTGATTGTAACGTTAACAGTAAAGAGGAACAGGTAGAAGTTTTGCAACAGTAGTCAATAATTATTCTGGCAAAATAACTTTGGGGCCTAAAAACTTCGGTTCTTTTCCAAACCAAAAATCAAGAAATACTTTGGCCCTGGCAAACTTTTCCCTAACAATTGTTCTAAAACCTACTGAAGAACTTACATCTTTTGCATTAAATGCGATGGCAGAAATATTTAATCGTTTGGCAATGTAAAGCGCTCTTTCATTATGAAATTGTTGAGAGATAATGGTAACAGCATCCTGGCCAAAAACTTCCTTCAACCTCTTCATAGAATCAAAAGTGCGAAAACCTGCATAATCTAGAAAAAGCCGGTTCGAATCTATTCCTGCATTGATCAAATCGGTACGCATGGCAGTAGGTTCGTCATATTCTGTGCGGCCATTATCGCCACTGATGACAAGGTATTTTATTTTATTATTTTTTAAAAGTTCAATGGCAGCATTAATCCGATTATTATAAAATGCATTGCCATAACCATTGATGGTAGTTTTGGAAGTGCCCAATAATATGCCCACCCTGTTGTAAGGAATTTCGGTACTTGCCGAATATAATTTTCCTTTAGCATTATCAGCAATTATTTTATTGCAGATAAATAAACTAACGAAACAAATAATTATAAGCGCAACAGCAATTTTAAAAAAGCGTTTCCAGGTCATTAGGTATGAGAGTTATTATTTTATAGAAAGATAAACATCAACTTCTGCATTGTTCCAGTCGCTGCTGCGTTCATCATACACTTCAAAATCCATTTGGTAAGTTCTGGCATAGTTGGAAATCCATATTGCTTTCCAGGTATTAATTACACAATCGGGCATTTTTCCTTTGGCAACAATTTTTTGGTAATTGCCCGCAGGTATCAATAAAGATTGCAAACCTTCCGGAACTGCGGTATCTTTTTTTACTTTATACCCAATGAAATAGTAAAACGGTTTAGTACTGTCGCCTTCATAATCATAATACACACCCAATAGTTCTTCACTTAATTTATTGGAAATAATATCGCCATGTTTTTGTGTATGAAATTCAGTCCATAAATTTCCGCAATCAGTACTCGATTGCCCATTATCATTTGTCGTTTTTTCTTTCAGTGATAAACCAATCAAATGCATTTCATTTATAGTAACAACAGCCATACAATTATTTTTATGAAGATGAAATTAAGTAAAAACACAAGCAACATAGCACAGCTTTCAATTAATAAAAAGCTAAAAATATTTTATGCAACCTAATCTATCGAAAGTGCCCTTTTACGTAGGCGAAAAAATCCGTTTAATTTGTGCAATCTGTGGCTAACCCATCTTTACCGCTGGCAAAGATTCAGCGACATCTGCGAAATCAGCAAGCAAAACTATGCCTTCCCCAGCACCTTAATATCCGCAATCTCCAATATATTTTTCCCATACCCAATCGTCGCCACATTAATCATCGCCCTGCCCAGTTCCTGCATTGTAATCACTTTTTTAGGCACAATCACTTTAATGATTTGCACAATAATTTTATACACTGTCTTCCAGTTTTTCTGCTCCTTAAAAGGCAGCATACCACCCGGCCTGAAATTATACTTCGCCTTAAACCCCAGTTTCGCCAAATCATTTTCTGTTTTGCCCTTCACCCTTGCCCACATCAGCTTACCTCTTTCGCTGCTGTCTGTATGGGCGCCAGAAACATATGTAAATACCATATTGTTGTTCACCTTCAGCAAAGATTTTGCAAAAGCCAATGTAGTATCATAAGTAATATGAGTGAACTTATCCTCCTTCATGCCAACAGAGCTAATGCCGGCACAAAAAAAGCAGGCATCGTATCCGGTTATGTTAGCCACAAAATTATCCAGCTGAAAAAAATCAGGCACCAGCAATTCTTTTAGTTTAGCATGCTGCATGTCATAATGCTTTCGGGAAACAATCAATACTTCCTGCACTTTAGGGTTTTGCAAGCACTCCATTAGTACACCTTCACCCACCATGCCAGTGGCGCCGGTGATGATTACTTTTATATTGGCCATAGTTGTTTTGTTTATGGTATAAAGATCGGTAGAAAGGATGATTTTTATTGAATGATAAAATTTATTCCTGGCCAATAAATACCCATTACAAGGTACAGCAGCAATTGTAATGGGCATTATATTGTGGTTGTAATATATAAAACCTAATTATGCCACATTCTTTTAAAGCAGCTGCATTGTTTATTTTGCTGGTAATCCTATGTACTATACAAGCCAATGCCCAACAACATTTGCAAACCGTAACCTACGATGCCAAGGAACAATCCTATAGTTTTAGAACAAATGAAAATAAATTGTTGCTGAAAGATGGAGCTGGCGTTGCGCCTAGTATTTTGGGTATTAAAAAAGTATACACATCAAAAGAAGATGCAGGTAGTTTTTACATGACAATCTTTGTAAGGGTAAAATCAGAGAGAACCCATTTTACAGACAGTAATACTACATTCCTTATTACGTTTGTAGATAGTACACAAAAACGTTTTGCCTGTGATAACGATACAGCTGAGATATTATCACCCGGTGAGGAAGACTATTTTTATTTCTCACCTGATGATAAAGAAGACCGTGAAAAATTTAAGAGTACCAGGGTAGCTGCCATTGATATACAGTTTTTAGGTTCTCATGTACATTACCCCTTAAATGAAGACGGCCAGTTACAATTTCAGCAATTGTATACAACACTAATGTCGCAGGAAGTGTATAACAAATATGATTGGGCGATTAAGTTGCAAAACAATGAAATAAACTATTATCGTTTTGGGGTCACCACTGGTAGCAAAGATAAACTGGAAGGCTATTTTAATAAATCCGGTCAATTGGTTTCGCCGTTGTACACTTCTGCCCATTATTTCGATCCCATCGGCTTAGCAAGGGTAATGCCTGTAGGAGAAACTAAATCGGGTTTTATCGATACGACATTTAAGTTGGTAATACCGGCACAATTTGATGATGGATTTGATTATTGGAATGGTGGCCTGTCATGCGTTAATAAAGATGGGTATTATGGGCTAATCAATACTAAAGGGGAGTTTGTAGTACCACCACTTTACTACAGGGTATTTTCTTTTTGCGAGGGATTGGCATTGGTAATAAAGAATGATAAAACTGGTTTTGTAAACAGGCTAGGGAAAGTGGTAATACCACTGCAATTTGATGATGGAAATAGTTTTTCAGAAGGGCTTGCCCCTGTAAAAACTTCCAATGGATATGGTTTCATCCATAAAGACGGTAGTTTTGCTATTACGCCACAATTCGAGTATGCCTCTGAGGTAGAGGCTGGTCTGGCAATGATTAAAAAAGGCGGCGCTTATGGTTTTATAGATACCACAGGTGCTGTTGTAATAGCGCCTGTCTACTCCAATTTACGCGACTTTTACCAGGGCCTTGCAGCTGCGGTAAAAGGCGGCAAGTGGGGCTATATCGACAAAACAGGCACAACAGTAATTGACATTAAATATGATTATGCAGGGCCTTTTATTAAAGGAATAGCTCCTGTTAAAGTAGGTACTAAATATGGTTATATTGGGTTAGACGGCAATGTCATCATCACACCGCAATTTGACTATGCCGACGAACTGGATGAAAATGGCAAGGCCGAAGTAAAGTTGAATGGGCAGAAGGGGGTTATTAAGTTTCATTATTAATGTTGTTAAACCCTTTATTCATGACAAAAGCAGGATAATGAAAGAAATATTGCAGCTACTAAAAATGTAAATTGTTTCGTGTACTCTATTATAACGAATGACAAAGTCCTGTATAAATCATAAAATAATGGTTGTGATATTTTAAAGAATAGAAAATTTCAATACAAGGGCTACATATTATAGAACAGCACCAATTCTCCCGCTACCCGATAGTTCTTCTTACCAAAGCCCTGGCAATGTCGGGGTGAAGCCGAGTCAAAGCCGCAGCGATTTCAGAAGGAGTCATTAAATGCTTAACTCACACATTATCAACCAATTAAATAAAGGCCTCTTTCGTATCAAAAAATCTCCGATCATCAATCATAAATCTAAAATATTTGTATTACCTTTGCGCCGCTAAAAGGTGCAGCAATTACGGATGGCGCCACACTTATTTAGCATACTATGAGAGTACAGTAAAACATATCGAACCCTTCCCCGGCAAAAAACGTTAGGGGATCTACAGGGTAAAGTGCGTCAGATTAGTTTAGACGCAGGTTTTCAAAATAAATGTTCAATGTTCAAAACTCAAGTGAGGACAAGCGGCGAACGAATTCATAACTTATAATTCATAATTCATAATTTAAAAACAATGGGAGATTTACGTTATCAACGCAATTTCGGTATTGCCGCTCACATCGATGCCGGTAAAACCACTACCACCGAACGTATATTATATTATACCGGGGTAAATCATAAAATAGGTGAGGTACATGATGGTGCCGCAACTATGGACTGGATGGCACAGGAACAAGAAAGGGGTATCACTATTACCAGTGCTGCTACTACTTGCTTTTGGAACTTTCCAATGGTGCAAAACAAAAAAACACCGGATACCAAACAATACAAATTCAACATCATCGATACTCCGGGCCACGTGGATTTTACCGTAGAAGTAGAACGTAGTTTACGTGTACTGGATGGTTTATTGGCGTTGTTCTGCGCTGTATCTGGTGTAGAACCACAAAGTGAAACTGTTTGGCGCCAGGCCAACCGTTACAAAGTACCTCGTATTGGTTTTGTAAACAAAATGGATAGAAGTGGTGCTGATTTCTTGAACGTGGTAAAACAGGTTAAAGAAATGTTGGGTGCTAAAGCAGTTCCCTTACAGTTACCAATAGGCGCAGAAGATGATTTTAAAGGTGTGGTAGATTTGATCACCCTTAAAGCAATGGTATGGGACGAAGCAGGACAAGGTATGACTTACAACGAAGTGCCTATTCCAGAAGATATGAAAGAAGACGTTGCAGAATGGAGACAACATTTAATTGAAGCAGTTGCTGATTACGATGATAAACTATTGGAAAAATTCTTTGATGATCCTAATACGATCAGCGAAGATGAAATTCATGAAGCAATCCGTAAAGCAACGATTGATATTTCTATTATCCCGATGATGTGTGGTTCATCTTTCAAAAACAAAGGTGTACAAACTGCATTGGATGCTATCGTTCGTTACCTGCCAGGTCCTTTGGATATTGAAGCGGTAAAAGGAACTGACCCTGATACAGGAGAAGAACTGATCCGTCACTCAGATCCTAAAGAACCATTCAGTGCTTTGGCATTTAAGATCATGACCGATCCTTTTGTGGGACGCCTTGCGTTCTTCCGTGCTTATAGCGGTCGTTTAGATTCTGGTAGTTATGTTTTGAATACCCGTACAGGTAAAAAAGAACGTATCAGCCGTATCATGCAGATGCATGCCAACAAACAAAACCCGGTTGATTTTATTGAAGCTGGTGATATTGGTGCTGCTGTAGGTTTTAAAGATATTAAAACTGGTGATACACTTTGTAACGAAGACAACCCGATCGTATTAGAAGCGATGACCTTCCCAGAACCGGTTATCTCTATCGCTATTGAGCCAAAAACTCAGGCCGACGTTGATAAAATGGGTATGGCAATTGCCAAACTGGTAGAAGAAGATCCTACCTTACGTGTAAAGACAGACGAAGAAACCGGCCAAACCATTTTGAGTGGTATGGGTGAGTTGCATTTGGAAATCATCATCGACAGGATGAAACGTGAGTTTAAGGTTGAAATTAATCAGGGTGCGCCGCAGGTTGCTTATAAAGAAGCCTTCCGTACATTGGTTCAACACAGGGAAACCTATAAGAAACAAACGGGTGGCCGTGGTAAATTCGGTGATATCGTATTTGACCTTGGGCCTGCTGACGAAGAATGGAAAAAAGAAAATCCATTGGGTGGGTTACAGTTTATAAACGACATCTTTGGTGGTAGCATTCCTAAAGAATTCATTGCGCCAATCATTAAAGGGTTTACTGCCAGCATGAACAATGGTGTATTAGCTGGATATCCTATAGTTGATATGAAAGTACGTGTGTTTGATGGTAGCTACCATGATGTGGATTCTGATGCTATTTCTTTTGAATTGTGTGCTAAGCAAGGTTATCGTGAAGCTGGTAAAAAAGCTAAACCGGTTTTGCTTGAACCAATTATGAAAGTGGAAGTATTAACTCCAGACCAATACATGGGTGATGTAACGGGTGACCTTAACCGCCGTAGAGGTATGTTGGAAGGTATGGATAGCAAACATGGTGTACAGGTTATTAAAGCCAAAGTGCCATTGAGCGAAATGTTTGGTTATGTAACGCAATTGCGTTCATTATCGAGCGGCCGTGCTACTTCTACCATGGAATTTAGTCATTACGCTCCTGCACCAAACAACGTTGCAGAAGAAGTGATAGCTAAATCAAAAGGTAAGGTGAAGATTGACGATTAAGAAAATGTGCCAATTTGCAAATGTGCAAATAGGCCAATAATACAAAGCCCCATTCTGAAAGGAGTGGGGCTTTTTTGTAACCAGTATTTTATGGGCGAGCCTCCAACAGAAATGTTCAATGCTCAACACTCAATGTTCAATATTCAATGAAATACATTTCTTTTAGGTTTAAATACCCAGCACAATCAGCAAGTTATAATGCTATGCATTTCCATTGAATATTGAGTGTTGAGCATTGATTATTGAACATTTTTATTGAGACTTTAAATAGAAAATAGTCTGCTATAAATCTTATTTTTGCATCTAAACATTTCATTTGAGCGCTCCCATCTTTTTGTTTACACCGCCTTTTACACAACTGAATACCCCGTATCCGGCAACGGCTTATTTGAAAGGATTTTTAAACACAAAAAAGATTGATGTTTACCAGGCAGATTTAGGAATAGAAGTAACCATTGCCATGTTTAGCAAAGAAGGGTTGCAAAAATTATTTGCTGCTATTGATTCTACTACAGAGAAAAGTATAAATGCAAAGCGCATCATCAAACTGCAAAATGATTATATCAATACCATTGATGCGGTAATACTTTTTTTGCAGGGTAAAAATCCTGCATTGGCACCATTGATTAGCAAGAGAGATTTTTTACCCGAAGCAGAGCGCTTTACACAAACTGATGATTTGGCCTGGGCATTCGGCAGTATGGGCACGCAAGACAAAGCCAAGCATTTAGCTACACTTTATTTAGAAGACCTGAGTGATTTAATAAAAGAATGTGTGGATGAACATTTTGGTTTTAGCCGCTACGCAGAAAAGCTGGGCAGAAGCGCCAATAGTTTTGATGAACTATATAACGAACTGCAAAAAGAATATACTTATCTCGATACTATTCTTATTGATATTTTAAAAACTAAAATGGAAATGGTACAACCAAAACTGGTTTGTATCTCTGTTCCTTTTCCCGGTAATTTATATACTTCGCTAAGATGTGGGCAATGGATAAAGCAACACTATCCTGCTGTAAAAGTTTGCATGGGCGGCGGTTTTGCCAATACAGAATTGCGGTCACTAACCGATAAGAGAGTGTTTGAGTTTTATGATTTTATTACGTTGGATGATGGTGAAGCGCCGATAGAAAATCTTTTTCAATTTATTAATGGTGAAAAAAATATTGATGAATTAAAAAGGACTTTTACTTTAATTGATGGCAAAGTAACATACATCAACAATGCCTCTTGTAAAGATTACCGTCAAGGGCAAGTAGGCACCCCAGATTACAGTGACTTCTTATTAGACAAATATATTTCTGCCATAGAAGTGGTAAACCCAATGCACAGTTTGTGGAGCGATGGCAGATGGAACAAACTAACTATGGCACATGGCTGCTATTGGGGTAAATGCACTTTTTGCGATATTAGCCTGGATTATATCAAACTTTACGAACCCATTACAGCAGAATTATTGTGCAACAGGATGGAAGAAATTATTGCACAAACAGGGCAAAATGGTTTTCACTTTGTAGATGAAGCAGCACCGCCTGCATTAATGCGAGCCTTATCTTTGGAAATTATTAAAAGAAAATTGGTAGTAAGTTGGTGGGCAAATATCCGTTTTGAAAAAAGCTTTACCCGGGATTTATGTTTGTTGCTAAAGGCTGCTGGTTGTATTGCTGTATCTGGAGGTTTGGAAGTAGCATCGGACCGGTTATTGCAATTGATTGACAAAGGTATTACTGTGGCACAAGTAGCCAAAGTAAATAAACATTTTACCGAAGCTGGTATAATGGTGCATGCCTATTTGATGTATGGCTTTCCTACGCAAACAGCGCAGGAAACCATCGACTCTTTGGAAATGGTGCGCCAATTATTTGAAGCTGGTATTCTGCAATCTGCCTTCTGGCATTTGTTTACCATGACGGCACATAGCCCCGTAGGATTAAATCCTGAAAAGTATAAAGTACAGAAACTAACGGAAACGATTGGCAGCTTTGCCAACAATGATATTGCCCACACCGACCCAACTGGCGCCGACCATGAAAGCTTTAGTTTTGGCTTAAAGAAATCTTTACTCAACTATATGCACGGCGCTTGTTTTGATTTGCCCTTGCATAAATGGTTTGATTTTAAAACACCTAAAACTTCCATTGCACCAGATTATATTGCTAAATTATTAATTGAAGAAGAATACAATCCCGTACAACCCAATACCAAAGTGGTTTGGCTGGGTAATACTCCTGCGGTAGAAACATTTACCAAATCTAAAAAAGGCAATCATTGGGAAATTTGTGCGTTAACCTTTGAGACTAAAAAAGAAACGGTAGATATTAAAACAGATAAAGAGCAAGGCTTATGGCTGGTGGATATGCTGGATAAATTATCAGTTACTAACGTTAAAACCTACACCTTTTTAGAAGTTAAACAATCTTTTGAAAGCGCCGGCCTCGGTGACTTTGAATTGTTTTGGGATAATAAACCGGTGAATACTTTGTATAAGGCGGGGTTGTTGCAGTTGTAAATGCTTTGTCACCTTGAGCCTGACAAACTTCTCTATGTCGTTAACTCCTTCCTCATACAAACACTCTCTTCCAATCCTACATACTGGTCGTAGTTAGGAATAATTTTATAGCCAGCATTTTCATACAGAGTTCTTGCTGCTTTAAAACGAACGCTGGTTTCCAAAACAGCACTTGTAAAACCTTCTTCCATTGCCCAGTTTTCTAATGCTGATAGAATAGTTTTTGAAAGCCCTTTTTTGCGGTGTTCTTTTACCACAAACATTCTTTTAACTTCTATCGTATCAACATTATATTTTTTAAAGCATCCACTTGCTGCAGGCTTATCATCAACATACAATACCAAAGCAGTTTGAATGTCAGGCACTTTATTATATTGGTCGTATGTTCCCTGGTCTTCTTTCAATTCATCCCACAACTCTTTATCAAGCTGTTGTATCAGCCAAACAAAATCTTTATCAGAACCAGTTGTTCTTTTTATTAAATGCTTTTCCATAAATAAAAATAATGGATAATTGATTAATGAACTAATGGATAATTTATCAACCTTATACAGAAAGCTAATTATTCATTATCCATTATTTCATTATCAATTAGCAAAAGTTTATGCTTTCGCCGTACAGTTCACCATCCACTGCACCCCAAATTTATCTACACAGCTTCCAAAATAAGCGCCCCAAAACATATCTTGTATCGGCATCGTTACTTTTCCACCTTCGGCTAATGCATTAAATAATTTATCGGCTTCTGCTCTTGTATCAGGCTCCAGGCTGATGTGGATATTGTTGCCAAAGTTCATGGTAAACCCCATTGACTCCGATGCATCAGTACCCATTAAAACATGCTCACCCAAAATAGACAGTTCAATATGCATCACTAAATTTTTATCGGCTTCTGCCATTGGCGGCATACCTTCCGGCATTGGTACATCACCCATACGGGCAATACCCATTCCGCCAAACTCACCACCAAATACTGATTTGTAAAAATTGAATGCTTCTTCGGTGTTGCGTGCAAAATTCAAATACGTGTTAACTCTTGCCATATAAGTTAATTTTTAGTTTCTACAAATTGTTTTAATGATGTACCGGTAATGTAAGTCCAGCCTGCTGCAAAGTTTTCTTTTGCAAATGGGGTGCCTGCTACTACTGGGAAAGTTTCCAAACCTGCATGTGTTAATTTTAATTTTGTTGTTTCGCCTTCGGCAGATAACTCAAATGTAACAAAAGAATTGCCTTCGAAACCATCGTAACGCCAGCTGTAGGTTAACTTTTTTCCGGGCACGACTTCCATCACTTTGCATAGGTGCCTTTTTTCTTTTCCTTCCTTATCCTGGCCAGAAAATTCAAATTCAAAACCAACTTCCGGTTTAAAATCGGCAATATCAAAATACCATTTTTTCATTTCTGCATTGTCGCTTATTGCTTTCCAAACCTTTGCAATTGGGGCATTGTAAGTTCTTTCAATTACGAGTGGTTCGTTATTCATAACATTTATATTTTGCGTTTGTAAATAATCATCCAATCGGCCAATATGTTGCTGTCCACCTTCTATAACATGGTATGCTGCGTTTAGCCTTTGCAGTTCTGCTTCCGATTCAAATACGCTGTGCATGGTAAGTTTGGTTTTATTACCCATGTTTTCAAATATAACCGTAGCGTGAAAACTGATAGGGTTAGTTGCTGCATCATCGCTGTGGCGGTACATTAATTTTTCATAAGGCACTACTTCTAAAAAAACAATGTGATTGGGATAGTTGATGCCATCAGGACCATGCATGGTAAAGTACCAATGGCCACCGGCTTTTAATTGCATGCCTTTATCAGTAGTGGTAAAGCTATTTGGCCCCCACCATTTTACAATATGTTCAGGTTTTGTCCAAACTTCCCAAACTAATTTTACAGGAGCATTCAATACTCTTGATATGATAATTTCTTTTCCTTTTATTTCTGTTGTAGTCGAACTCATAAAATTATTGTTTACAATTATAAAGTATTTATATAGTTGGTTAACTTAGAAGTTGTCAGCCAAATAAATTTCCAGCTTGGTGATGTTTTGCTTCAAGCCGTCATCAGCTTTAAATACTTTGATGGTATTATTGAATTCTTCTGCGCTGTTAAACAACATGCGCCAAGTAAGAAAAGTTTTATTGCCCTGTGCTTCAAAGGTTATGGTGGTTGTAAACTTAGGGCCGCTTACATGGTCAAAAACAATTTTTTCATGCTTCACAATTTCTTTATAAACACTTTTGTTTTTGTAATCGGTGCCATCTGGACCGTGCATGATAAAATCCCACTCCCCACCTGGCCTAACATCCATGGTAAAGATGGTATTGGTAAAGCCATTTGGCCCCCACCAATTTTTAATATGCTCAGGTTCTGTAAATACTTGCCATACAATATCTGTCGGTGCGTTTAGCAAACGTGTAATAACTAATTCTCTATCAGAATTATTATTTGCATTGTTTTGTTGTGCCATATCAAATTGTTATTTTAAAATTGTTTTTATTTAAGTAAAACATTTTCCAACCGGTCAAAATTTTCTTCATTAGCCGGAATAATAAATGGTTTTACTTTTTGACATTCTGCTGCAGATTCAAAGCACATACAAAAAGTAAATTTTGTTTTATCTCCTAATGGTTCTAATGTAATGGTAGCTGTAAAAGTATGATGCGGCTCAAGGTGTTTAAAAGCAATGCGGCTTGGTTTTATTACCTCTTTAAACACGTTTTCATTATTATAATCGGTTCCATCGGGAGCATGCATTGTAAAATCCCACATGCCATTAGGTTCAAAATTAAATTGATGAAAAGTATTGGTAAAACCTTTTGGCCCCCACCATTGTTTTAATAATGCGGGGTCTTCCCATGCATTGAACAATGATAGTGGCGTAGCATTAAAAATGCGTGAAGATATTATCTCACAGTCACTCATCGCTTCAATGGGTTTATTTTCGTTTTGCATGCTTCTTATTTTTTAAGGTTGATTTTTTGGGTTTTTGTAATTCCTCCAGGTATAGTTCTAATGAATCTAATTTAGCTTCCCAAAATTGTTTGTATTGTTCCACCCAATGGGATACTTCATTTAGTTTGGCCAGCTTTGCCTCACAAAATCTTTCTCTGCCTTGTTGCTTTATTACAATCAAACCACACTCTGTTAATATTTTGATGTGCTTTGATATGGCTGGCCTGCTGATATCAAACTGGTCGGCCACGGCATTTAAATTCAATTGCTGCCCTGCAATCATGCTTATTATAGCTCTCCTGGTGGGGTCGGCTATGGCTTGAAATACGTCTCTTCTCATTTGGATGATTTAATTGTGTAACCAATCGGTTACAAATATATGTGTAACTGTTTGGTTACGCAAATATTTTTTTTGGACTGCCCGCTGATTGGGCAGATGTCGCAGAAGAAAAATTCGATAATTACAATGGGGAGTGGTGGCACGCTGAGGGGCAGAGGGCGCCGGGGAAATTTTTGTTGCACAAAAATGCAACTTAAGAGAAGGCGCATTTTTTGATAAATTGAGAAGCTATTGTTATCCATCATAAGCTTTCTGCAAATCTGCAATAATAATTTTATTCATCAGCATCATGGCATTCATTACACGGCCTGCTTTTTCTCTGTCTTTATCTGCTAATAATTTTCCTAAAATGGGAGGCACCACCTGCCATGATAAACCATATTTATCTTTCAGCCAGCCGCATCTTGATTTTGAGCCACCTTCAGAAAGTTTTTCCCATAGCGTATCAATTTCTTCCTGTGTTTCGCAATTGATGTACATGGAAATGGCTTCGGTGAATTTAAACATCGGGCCACCATTCAATCCCATAAATTGTTGCCCTTCCAGTTCAAAAGTGGCGCCCATAAGTGTGCCGCCAGGGCCAGGTATAGGGCTAATTACTTTTGAATTTTTAAAGATGGAAGTATAAAATTTCATGGCTTCCTGTAGGTTATTATCGAACCATAAAAAAGGGGTTATCTTTTGCATACAAATTGTTTTAGTTGAAATTATGCTTTTATTGTTCAGCCAATGTTTTTACTTTTTCCAATGCCAATGGCCAGGTTTTTACAAAATAATCTTTGTAGGTGTCGTTGATGTCCATGTCAACTGCTAATGTTGTTTTTCCATCAGCTTCGGTAAGTGTATAATCTTCCATGCTGCCTTGCCATTCTTTTATTTTTTCACTGGTCGTATCTTCTATACCGTTTTTTATTTCGCCTAGATGCATGAACGACATAAATTCATTCGGTTTGTTTGCTGCCACTTTGCTTACCATACCGCTGTCTTCATTGCCGAGAAATAAAATCTTGCTGCCAGTTTTCCAATTATCAGTAATTACGTGAGAGCCTTCGCCAAATGCAGCAGTCCATTTTCTGTAGCTAACATCCTGCCAAAGTATGTCCCAAACTTTTTCTTTAGTTGCATTGATGTCTATTGAGAAATGTATCTTTTCCATGCTGTGATTTTTAAAGCTTTATTTTTTGTCAATAACTTTTATTAGTTCAGTAATGATTCTTGTCAATTCTTTTTTATTTTTTGTTGCGTCAACTTTATCTTTAAAATGAACCAACCTTCTGTCTTTATAATCTCCTTCTAACAATGTAGATTTAATTTTTACTATAGCCCGATGATGAAACACCAATAATAATTTATGCGTTTTATATGGGCCGAATGTTACAATATCATCTTTATAATAATAGCTCGGTGCATTCCATTTTATCCTTTCGTTTAGTTTCGGGCTGGCGCTTTTAATGATTTTTCTTACAGCATCAATATCTGCTTTTGCAGCAGGTTCCAACTTGTTCAAATAATCTTTTACCAAATCATCATCAGTAGTTTTTTTGGGTGCAGCTTTCTTAACAATTGACTTTATACTTTTTTTAAGAGCAGCTTTAGCTATGTTTTCCTTCAATTTATATTTTACCATTTTAGTGATTAATGCCAATGGTAAAGGTTTATCTAAAGGAAATTGCACAGTGCCTTTGGAGTTTTTGTATTTACTTATTTCTTTGGCGAATGCTTCCACAGGTGAAGCAGTAGGATAGAAACCGATATGCTTTTCGTACGCTGCAAAGAAAACTAATTTGCCATGATATTGAAATGCAGGCATTTGATAACTGATGGTTTCTTCTGCCATTGGCGCAGCAGCTTTAATAGTTTTGCGTAGTTGCATCAATAAGACCTGCACATCTTTAGGCCATAACTTTATGTATTCATCAATGTTTTTAAACGGCAATGTTTTCATCATAGCTGTATCGTTAATAATTAAAAAAACTAAAGTTGCTATTATGCTAATTTTATTTTTTTATGATAGAATATATAAGATAAAATACCCAATGTAAATGGAATCAGCATAAATGATAAATCTATCGTTACTGGAAATACAACTACCACAGAATATACAGCGCCTATCAAGTCAAAAAATAAACCGGCATACGCCCATTCTTTAATACGTGGAAAACCTGGTATTAATATGGCGATAGCACCCAACACTTTTGCTACACCAATAAAAATAGTAAAGTGATTAGAGTAGCCTAATTGCTTCATAAAATTTACTGCCTCAGTACTGAGCATGATGTCGGGTATGGCGGTAAATGCCATAAATCCTGCAAATAATACAGTGAAAATCCAATACCAAATTTTTGTTTTTTTCATTTGTTTTATTTTTGATTGATGTAAAATTATTTTCTCTTGCCTTTGAATGTTGCATATATCGCCATAGCATGCCCGTGGCCAAGATCGAAATCTTTTTTTAACCATGCTACAATTTCTCCAGCTTTTGTTCCTTCTTTTAATAAACTTTTCTTTTCGGCAATCTTTTTAAAATCAGCAGTCGTTTTACCTGTTTTTGTTTTGATATTATCTATGTAGGCTTGAAATGACATAGTAATTATTTTTGATTTTCAATCATTTTATGATAGCAAACATAAGAAACGATAAGCACTGCAAACACAATAAGGGGAAACATTGCAAAAAATCCAAAGCCTTCTACATTTAAATAGCTAAGGCTGGCGCAAATAAAATCAAATGCAAAACCTGCATAGGCCCATTCTTTTATACGTTTTGGTATTTGCGGAATGATTAATGCTAATGTACCCAATATTTTAAAGGTGGTCAGTATTTTTATAAAATATATAGGATAGCCTAAGTGCACAATTGGTGCTATCGATTCTGGCTTTTGAGAAAATAATGCTGGCATTACACCTTCAAATAAAAAGATAGCTGTAGTAGTTATCCAAAAAATGATTTTTGTTGTTTTTAATTTCATGTCAATTTTTATTTATTGTTAATTAAGTGGCATTAATTTCTATTTATACTTTTACACTATCATTGTTGATTTTTATCAAAATGCAACAACCACTGATTGCCATATTTATCAGTTAAATCGCCAAACAAAGCGCCCCAAAAACTATTTTCCAATGGATGGGTTTTTTGTCCATCTGCTGCAAGCTTTGCATAATAATATTTTATCTCTTCTTCACTACTACAATTGAGCATTAATGAAACTGCATTGCCTTTTATCAATCCTTTTTCAGTAACCATATCCGAGCCCATTATTACCAATGCTTCATTGGTTAAAGTGGCGTGCAAAATAAAATCTTTCATCTGTTGCGGCATTTTATCTGCAAGAGGTGATTCGCCAATCGTTTGCAAAGTGAGTTCTCCACCAAGGCAATCTTTGTAAAATGCCATCGCTTCCCTGCAATTGCCATTAAAAGTTAGATAAGAATTTATTTGTGTCATTTTATTAGTATTAGAGATCAGTTAAAAATTGTTGCATTGCAACCTTGCCCTTTCAACCAGTCTATAAAATTTGTTACTGCAATATGATCATCTACCACTACACGAAGTATTCTATCGCAATCTTCCAAATCGAAATTTGCTTTGTATGTTGTAAATGTGTTATGAATTTGTTCTACTATTTTTTTTGCCTGGATGGGGCAATCAATATCCGTTTTAAAAATTTCAATCAATTGCACGGTCAATAGTTTTATATCATTGAGTAATGGCTTTTACCATACACACCATTTCAGCATCTGTTTTATACCATTCAATAGCAGGCTTTGTTTTATCAGTTCGTTCATCTGCAATAAGCTTATAAAAAATATCTTTTATACATTCGGTGTTATTGCGCCAGTCAGTTACGGTTTCAGTCATATAAATTCCCTTTTCAATGATGTAGGGTACACAATTATATTTCTCGCCCTCGCCTTCATACATTTCAACTGCGGCGGCCATGTAAACCATGGCGCCATCTTTCATATAACCAATGCCATAATAAGAACGATTGAAATTATCAGACAACATTTTCATTAGATTGGCGAAAGCTTCTCCAATGCCTGTAGGAAAAGTTTTTACTGGTGTGCCGAATAATTTAATGTCTTTTGAAATAATGTAAGTGTCCATTGTTTTCTTTTTGCAATACAAACTTACTATCCTACAATAAAACCGACACAGTGTAAAAACGACTTAGTAAGGGGTTGATTGCGACAGAGAACTTGCTTACCTTTATTGGGCAAATAAAAACTATACGCCATGAAACATGTATCAATTTTAGTTCCTGAATCTTCCATAATAGAAGCCATTGCCGACCCACGTTATATGTTTAATGCAGTCAATCAATTTTTGGCATCGGTAGGTAAGCCGCCATTATTTAAAGTAGAAGTAGTTGCAATAAAATCCGAAACTAAATTGGAAAATAATTTGTTTTCCGTACATGCGGATGCATTGTTGAAAGATGTAAAGAAGACGGATATCATCTTCATTCCAGCATTGACAGGAAATATAAAAAATGCTTTGGAACTGAATAAAGATTTAATTCCCTGGATAAAAGAACAATATAATAATGGGGCTGAAGTGGCATCACTTTGTATAGGTGCTTTTTTATTGGCAGCAACAGGATTACTGGATGGTAAACAATGCTCAACACATTGGTTATTTGCCAATGATTTTAGGGCCATGTTTCCCAATGTAGAATTGGTTGATGGCAGCATCATTACCGAAGAACAAGGTTTGTACACCAGCGGTGGCGCCAACAGTTATTGGAATTTATTATTGTACATGGTAGAGAAATATACCAATCGAGATATTGCCATCTTAGCTTCTAAATTTTTTGCTATTGAAATTGATCGCAATAGCCAGAATGCTTTTATGATGTTTCAGGGACAAAAAGAACACGAAGATGTGGACATAAAAAAAGCACAGGAATTTATTGAAGGTAATTTTCATGATAAGATAACAGTAGATGATTTGGCAGATAAATTTGCCATTGGCAGAAGAAGCTTTGAACGCCGTTTTAAAAAGGCAACGAACAACACCATTATAGAATACATGCAACGTGTAAAAATTGAAGCTGCTAAAAGAAGCTTTGAAAGCAGTAGAAAAAATATCAATGAGGTAATGTTTGATGTGGGATATACTGATACAAAAGCATTTAGAGGTATATTTAAAAAGATAACGGGATTAACCCCGATTGAATACAGGAATAAATATAATAAGCAGGTGGAATTAGAAATGGCGTAAGAACATCGAATAGTTGATAATGGAGGTCACATTTTGTAACCTCCATTATTGTAAAATTTACTATAAATTATTACTAAGGATATAATAAATATTTCTTCCTCATTTCTTTATACTCCGATAATTTAGGTTCCCACGAAGCCTGTATTTCTTTTGCAGTTTTTCCTGCAATGATTTGTTTTTTAAATTCTGCATCGCCGGATAAACCATCAATACTGCCCATTTCCTTGCTTTGTGTTCTGTCGAAGAATTTTTCTTTGATGGGATATGCCTTGTATAAATCCATCATCCATTGTAAATTAATGCGTTTGGTTTTTCGCATTTCATTTACATCGTAATTTCTAAGGTCGATGCCATAGCAAACCTGGTTCATGTGCAATGGCGTTTCGCTCATGCCTGGCAAACTTACTGGAGTAAATGAAAAACTGTATTTGTCTTTTAATAATGGCGCACCCAAAATTGTAAATGGGAATTGTGTGCCACGCCCAAGATTACATATCGTACCTTCAAATAAACAAGTGGCGGGATAAAGCATTACACTTTGTTGTGTATTTAAATTAGGCGATGGGCTTACAGGTAGCTTGTATGGCATATCGTGACTGTAATTGGCTACTTTGATAATTTTGAGCTGGCATATTTTTTTGTTTGCCATCCAACCTTCACCGTTGATCATTTGTGCAAATTCGCCGACAGTCATTCCATGAGCAATGGGAATTGGATATCTGCCAATGCCAGATTGTAATTTCATATCCAGTACCGGTCCATCAACAAGATAGCCATTAGGATTTGGACGGTCTAGTATCAGCAATGTTTTATTATTATCTACACAAGCTTCCATTATGTTTCTCAACATATTGATGTAAGTGTAAAACCTGCAGCCTACATCCTGCACATCAAAAATCATCACATCCACATCTGCGAGATCTTCTGTAGAGGGTTTGTGTTTAGCACCATATAAAGAAATTATTTTAATTCCTGTTGCCGGATCTTTTTCATCACCTACTTCAGCACCGTTACTGGCATTGCCTCTAAAGCCATGTTCGGGGCCAAATACTTTTACAATGTTAATGCCTCTTTTTATTAAGCTATCTACCAAATGTTTTTTGCCGATGATGGTGGTAGGGTTGGCGAGTATGGCTACACGTTTACCTTGCAGGTCACCAATGTATTTTTCTGTTTGGTCGGCACCGGTGATGATGGGTTTTTTATTTATTTTTTGTGCTGAAGCAGTAAAGGTAGAGCAAGCGCTAATGCAAATAAATAATAGAAGAGAAGCAAATATTTTCATTAATAAAATTTAGTAATTACAAGTAATAAAATTTCAATTGATGTAAAGTTAAACATATGCAGCTTAGTATTTATTTTTTGGGCGTTGGTTTTTTAAACCAAAAAATTAATGCTAATGTAAGGAATGCTAAAGTGAAAACAATAGCCATAATGCGAAGGCCAGTATCAGGCTTTTCTTCGACAAATATTCTGTGGGTTTCACTTGCAGCACCGTAAGTTAATATGGAAAAGAAAATGGCGGGTAAAATAGTTTTATTCATGCAAGTAAAAGTATTTTTCTTTAAGATAATATTATCTAATAGAAAAGCCTTCGATATGAAGGCTTTTCTTAATTATATCTTTACTTTAATAACCAACTTCCTAATCGGTTCTTCATCCACCGCAATCATTGGTGCATGTACATCTTCAGGGAAGAAGATAGCGAACTGGTCGTGTGTTAACTGAAAATACATATCCGGCACATCATTGTAAAAGCTTACATCTTTTTCAGGATTGTATGCGCCCTTTGATGCTGTACAACTTTGACGTGGTTTCCAGCCAATGGTTTCTTTACCTTTAATGCAAAACTGAATGTCAATGTTTTTATTGTGACATTCGAATTTAGCAATGGATTCTGCTGCAGACATACCCGGTTTTTCGGAGATGATAGCTTTTAATCCTTCAGCAATATCATATTTACCAATTTCAATAGCAACCAGGTTAGTGGCATTGATGTATTCAAATGCTTTAGCAAACAAAGGATGAATGCTGGTGTATTTGGAGGCGTTGGCCAGTGTATCTATTATCATGTTTGAAGTTATGAATTATAAATGATGAAAGATAAATCAGAGCAATGAATTAATTCCTCATTTATAATTTATCATTCATAGTTGTGTTTACCGTTGTACACGGCCGCTGCCGTCTCCTTTCATCAATTCTTTTACATCACTTAAAGTAGCATGGTTCAAATCTCCTGGGATAGTGTGTTTTAAAGCGGAAGCAGCAACGCCAAATTCAGCAGCGTCTGCTGTACTCATACCTGTAACCAATCCGTAAATCAAGCCGCTGGCAAAGCTATCGCCACTGCCTACACGGTCAACAATACGAACATTATATTTTTTGGTATGGTGGAAAGCTTTGCCATCATAAACTAAGGCACTCCAGCCATTATCACTGGCGCTATAACTTTCACGCAAAGATGAAGCGATGAATTTAAAATTAAATTTCGCCTGCATCTGGTTGAACACATCTTTAAAACCATCCAGGTTTAATTCGCCTTTGGTAACATCGGTATGGGCCGCTTTAAAACCTAAACAGGTATCAGCATCTTCTTCGTTACCAATACATACATCTACATATTGGCACAATTCAGTCATTACCTTTTGGGCTTTTTCTTTGCTCCACAATTTTTTGCGGTAGTTTAAATCGATACTTGTAGTAATGCCTTTTGCTTTAGCCGCTTTTAAAGCCGCCATAGTTAATGCAGCCGCTTTATCGCTTAAAGCTGGCGTAATGCCGGTGGTATGAAACCAATCTGCACCATCCAATATTTTATCAAAATCAAATTCGCTGATATCAACATCTGCAATAGAAGCGCCAGCCCTGTCGTACACCACTTGCGATGCCCTCATAGAAGCGCCGGTTTCTAAAAAATAAATGCCTAGCCTGTCGCCACCACGGGCAATGTATTGAGTATCCACACCATAACGGCGCAAATGATTTATTGCTGATTGGCCGATGGGATTATTTGGTACCTTGGTAACAAAAGTTCCATTTTCGCCATAATTACAAATAGCTGCCGCCACATTAGCTTCGCCACCCCCATAGGTAACATCAAATGAATCAGCTTGTACAAAACGTTTGAAATCGGGAGTAGATAAACGCAACATGATCTCTCCAAGTGTAACAACTTTTTTAGGCATCGTTAAAATATTAAATCAAGGTTAAAAAAATAATTAAGTGAGAATCCAAAGATGGTCATAAATTGCTTAACCAACAAGGATTTAGCTATCTAATTTCGTACTAAATCTACGGAAACGTTTGCGTAAATACTATTTGCACGTTTCTGCATTTCATTGCGAATTTGTTGGTACTTTCATCTTTTAAAACAAATGATAAATGGCTAGTAAAAAAGAAATCTTAGATGGTATTATTGAACAGGGATTTTTACCCCTCTATTTTAATAAGGATACACAGGTGAGCATCGACTTGATGAAAACATTATACCAAAGTGGCGTGCGTTCTCTAGAGTACACTAACCGCGGCGATGATGCATTGAATAATTTTAAAGCGATGAAAGCTGTACGTGATGCTGAATTGCCTGGTATGGCATTGGGTATTGGTACTATTAAAAACGCAAAAGATGCTCAAGCATTCATTGATGCTGGTGCCGACTTTTTGATTGGCCCTGGTTATGAGCAAGGGGTTGCTGATCTGGCCAATAAATTGAACATGTTTTATGCTCCGGGTTGTATGACGCCAAGCGAAATCATTGCTGCTGAAAACAATGGCGTTCAACTGATAAAATTATTTCCAGGCAATATTTTAGGGCCCGATTTTATGGCCGCCATTAAAGAAGTATTCCGCAATTTGAAATTTATGCCCACTGGTGGTGTAGACCTTGACCTTGGTAATTTATCCGCATGGTTTAACGCTGGCGTTTGTGCAGTAGGTATGGGCAGCAAGCTCATCACTAAAAAAATTATGGAAGAAAAAGATTATGCCACGCTGCAAACCAAGATCAAGCAATGCTTTGATTTAATTAAGGAAGCCAGGAAATAATTATATCTTACCAAGCCATTTATCATTAAAGGCTTTATTTTTTAAATAACGATTATGCTTAAAGAAAAGATTGGCAAATACCGCTGGCAGATTTGTGCATTATTATTTTTTGCAACTACCATAAATTATTTAGACCGGCAGGTGTTGTCTCTTACATGGAAAGATGAGATCGTACCTGAGTTTCACTGGACGGATTCTGACTATGGTAATATTACTTCCATTTTTTCGCTGGTATATGCTTTTTCTATGCTGTTTGCAGGCAAATTTGTTGATTGGATCGATACAAAAAAAGGGTTTTCAATTGCTATTTTTATATGGAGTGTCGGAGCCCTGCTGCATGCATATTGCGGTATTGCCACTTCAGGAGTATTAAACGGTACCTGGCTGGTGAGTTTTACTACTGCAAGAGAGCATCTTAGAACAGTTACAGATGTTGCCAAGGTAGTTAATATAAGTGTAGGCTTCTTTTTGGTGGCAAGAATTGTGTTGGCCATTGGTGAAGCGGGCAACTTTCCGGCTGCTATTAAAACCACAGCGGAATTTTTTCCTAAAAAAGACCGTGGCTTTGCTACCAGTGTTTTTAATTCAGGTGCTACTATTGGCGCTATGCTGGCCCCAATTTCTATTCCGTTTATAGCAGAAGCTTTGGGCTGGGAAATGACCTTTATTATTATTGGAGCATTAGGCTTTTTATGGATATTCTTTTGGCAGGCAATGTATAGGAAACCACACTTGCATCCGAAAGTAACCAAAGAAGAACTGACTTATATTTTGCAAGATGATGATCATACTTTAGGTGCGGAAGAAAAAGCCAAAAATTCAGCGAAAAAATTGCCGTTGTTACAGGCATTTAAATACAAACAGACATGGGCATTTGCCGTAGGTAAATTTATGACAGATGGTGTTTGGTGGTTCTTCTTATTTTGGATGCCTGCTTATCTCAAAGATGTGTATGGCTTATCTGGTACACAGGCTGCGCCATATCTTACGGTATTATATGCCATCACCATGCTTAGTCTTATCGGCGGTTGGTTACCTTCCTATTTTATTGCTAAAAAACAAATGAATCCTTATAATGGAAGAATGTTTGCGATGCTCATCTTCGCATTTTTTCCTTTATTAAGTTTACTAGCGCAGCCATCTGGTAATATCAGCGTTTGGCTACCGGTTATTATTATCGGCATTGCAGGTGCAGCGCATCAAAGCTGGAGTGCCAACATATTTTCAACTGTAAGTGATATGTTTCCTAAATATGCTATTGGCACCATTACCGGTATTGGGGGCATGGCGGGTGGCATTGGTTCTTATATCATTAATAAGGGGAGCGGTAAACTCTTTGATTACGCCCAGGAAACTAATATGGTCTTTTTAGGATTTACAGGTAAGTCTGCTGGATATTTCATTATATTTTCCATTTGCGCTGTAGCATATCTTATTGCTTGGGTAGTAATGAAATGGTTGGTACCAAAGTATAAACTGGTAGAAATTTAGATGAATATATTTTGTTGTATAGATTTTCAGTAACAACAAATAAGTTATAAAAAAGAGGATGTCTCAAAAGTAATCTGAAGGCTCCGAGAACCGTTTATACGAAAATTTTCTCCATCAGGTACCCGTGTAAAATTGGGCAAAATTTACTTTTGAGACAGCCTCTTTTTAAAACATGTACCTATGTTTCCTATTGTGCCTATGTGGTTTAGATTTGACCATATAGGCACATAGATACACATAGAGAAATACAATGGCAGAATGTTTTACAAAGAATTTCTCAACGTTAAGTAAAACCTTGCTTCAATGTGTTCCGAAGATTTATTGAGGATAAGCTCAGCTGCTTTTTCTCCCATCATCTGAAAATCTGTAGAGATGGTAGTAATACCATTTAAAATGATTTTTTTTAATGCTGTTTCATTGTAAGAAATTACACCTACATCTTTACCAATCTTTAATTTATTGTTCAATATCTTTTCAATCAATATCACCAAATCATCTTCCATCAGGTTGATATATACTTCTCCTTTTTTAATTTCTTCCTTATTAATGTTGTGAACAACCTTATGATTAAAAGCATACTCCTGGCAAAACCTTGCAAAGCCGGTGGTAATTTCATCGGGGTGATAAGTGTATTCAGGCAAAATGATATTAAGCGTATGGTACTTGCTTAAATTGGGTAAAGCCTGTTCCAGTGCAATGTAAATATCCTTATCAAAGTTTTCGTAGATGGCACCATAATTACCTGTAACCCCAGGCACTAATTTATCCAGCAATATCAATTTCTCCTTGGGAATATTATTTAAAATTTTATGGGCATTTTCCGAGCTCTCCATAAAGTGAGGAATAATTACATAATAGTTATAATCTTCCTTACTGTTCAGCAATAAATTTTTGAATAAAGAAAAGTTATTGTTGTACACATAAAAATCTATAGTTGCGGCATCTCCCAAAGTGCTTACAAAAGCATCATAAATAATTTTTTTGTGGGCACTCAATTTGTTGAACATTAAAAAGATCTTAATCTTTTGCCCCACATCCGTATTCTTAATATAATATCCTTTGCCTGGAACGGAGCCGATAATGCCCGTCTTCTTTAAATAACGGTAGCCTTTTTCTGCAGTATCTCTCGATATCTCAAACTCAAAACTCAATTCATTTATAGATGGCAATACATCATCTACCTGCAACTTCTGCGTTTCAATAGCTTTGATGATGCAATTGGCCAATTGCTGGTATTTTGGCGTAGCCGAAAATTCGTCTATATAAATCAGTTTATTGAAAGGAGATAGCATTGATAGTGTGATTCTTGTAAGATTATAGCAAAGTAATTTAAACAAAAGTAGCTTTTTTATTATAATGGCAACTACTACCTTTTTAAGTTATAATACTCTTATACACAGCAGGAAAGAAATGGGAGATTGGGTTGCCAACCTTTTTCAAGCATGAGAAATATAAGGATTCTCCTAAGGTTGGCAGCCCTTTTTACCTTACATGATAGTGCATGATGCTGCGCAATCCTTTTCAGTATAATTTACGTTATATTTTGCTTAGCTATATTTAAAACAACGATTGTTATGGGAATTATTCTTGGCGTTATTTTTCACTTTATAGGAGGGTTTGCTTCGGGAAGTTTTTACATGCCTTATAAAAAAGTGAAAGGCTGGAGTTGGGAAAGCTTTTGGATTGTAGGAGGGCTGTTTTCTTGGTTGATTGTGCCACCACTTGCTGCTTATCTTACCATTCCGGGATTTATGGATATCATTAAATCCTCGTCTTCAACAGTTTTAGGGTCAACTTATTTAATGGGTTTACTATGGGGTATAGGCGGTTTAACCTATGGCCTTGGAGTTCGTTACTTAGGGGTATCGTTAGGTAGTTCAATCATCCTGGGCCTTTGTTCATTCTTTGGCGCTTTGGTACCATCGGTATATTATTATTTCAATCCCAAAACAGGAAAAGACACCATTGCAGATTTGTTTGGGTCTACATGGGGCCTGTTTGTAATGCTTGGTTTATTGCTTTGCATTATTGGAATTGTAATTTGCGGTAAGGCCGGAGGTATGAAGGATAAAGACCTAGGCAGCAAAGGAGTTGATGCTGCTGGCAGTGAGTTTAAACTAACCAAAGGATTAATTGTTGCTATAATATCGGGTGTATTAAGTGCCTGCTTTAGTTTTGGTATAGAAGCCGGAACAAGTATGGGCCATACTGCTAATGAGCTTTGGAAAACGGCTAACCCCGGGCAGGGTGAATTTTTATTTCGTAATAATGTGATATTTGTGGTGATACTTTGGGGCGGATTAACTACTAACTTTATTTGGTGCATGATCTTAAATGCACGTAACAAATCGTTTGGCGATTATACCAATAAAAAAACACCGCTTGTAAAGAATTTTTTGCTTTGCGCCTTAGGAGGAACAATGTGGTTTTTACAATTTTTCTTTTATGGCATGGGAGAAAGCAAAATGGGCAATGGCGCCAGTTCGTGGATATTGCACATGTCGTTCATAATATTAGTGGCCAACATGTGGGGTATTGTATTAAAAGAATGGAAAGGTGTTACATCAAAAACAAGAAAGACAATTATTGCAGGAATAGCCACTATTATTTTATCAGTATTAGTGGTGGGTTATGGCAACCAGTTGCATGATAAACTGAAAAAGCAACAAGAATTAGAAAAAGAAAAAGTTATAACATATGTCGGTACAAACAGCACAATTTAAAAACGTAAGCTACCTGTGGGATGAAGCTAAAGCAGCCACTATGGCTGGAGACGAAGTAGCATTATTAATTTATCGCTCTAATTTGTTGGGAGCAGATTTGCGCCTTACCAATTATGGCGGCGGTAACACTTCGTGCAAAGCAATGGCAAAAAATCCATTGACGGGAGAAGAGACAGAAGTGATGTGGGTAAAAGGAAGTGGCGGCGATATCGGTACCTTGAAAAAAAGTGGATTGGCAGCATTATATGTTGACAGGTTACGCAGTTTAAAGAACGTCTACCGTGGACTGGCACACGAAGATGAAATGGTAGAATTATTCAACCATTGCATTTACGACCTGGCTTCCAAAGCGCCATCAATTGATACGGCATTACACGGGTTTTTACCATTTAAACATATTGATCACTTACATCCCGATGCAGCGATTGCTATTGCAGCAGCAAAAGACGGAAAAAAAATTACACAGGAATTGTTTAACGGCAGTATTGGTTGGGTAGAATGGCAAAAACCTGGTTTTGATTTGGGTTTGCAATTGAAACAATGCCTTGATGATAACCCTGGTATCCGTGGTATTATGTTGGGGTCTCACGGTTTATTTACATGGGGTGATACGGCTTATGAAAGTTATGTAAATACATTGGAAGTAATTGAACGTTGCGCCGATTATTTAAATGATAATTACGGTAAAAAAGGTCCAATATTTGGCGGCGCCAAAATACAATCCCTGCCTAAGGAAGAAAGATTGAAACAGGCGGCAGCATTAGCTCCTGTGTTAAGAGGTTTTTGTTCTTCACAAACAAAAATGATTGGCCATTTTACAGATGATGACAGGGCTTTGGAATTTATTAATTCAAAAGATTTGGATAGGTTGGCGCCATTAGGTACAAGTTGCCCCGATCATTTTTTACGTACTAAAATCAGTCCGCTTGTTTTGCCATTAACTGCAAATGAAGATTTGACAAATGTTGCAGCCATAAAAGAAAAATTAGCGCCTGAGTTTGAAGCTTACCGCAAAATGTATGCGGATTATTATAACACCTGCAAACATCCTAATAGCCCTGCTATGAGAGATGCTAACCCGGTAGTGATATTATATCCTGGTGTAGGTATGTTTACGTTTGCAAAAGATAAACAAACCGCACGGGTAGCCGCAGAATTTTATATCAATGCCATTAATGTAATGAAAGGTGCAGAAGCTATTTCTGAATACACTTCTTTGCCAAGGCAGGAAGCTTTTAATATCGAATACTGGTTACTGGAAGAAGCCAAATTGCAACGGATGCCAAAGCCCAAAGCTCTAAGTGGCAGGATTGCATTGGTCACAGGCAGTGCAGGCGGCATTGGAAAAGCTATAGCTAAAAAGTTTGCAGAAGAAGGCGCTTGTGTTATAATCAATGATATTAATGCAGAAAGGCTAAATACTGCAACCGGAGATTTTCAAAAACTATTTGGGAAAGATAATGCAGCTGCGGTAATGCTTGATGTGACCAATTTGGAAACCATCAATAAAGCAATGGAAAGTGCAGCACTGGCTTTTGGGGGTGTAGATATTATTGTAAATAATGCAGGTATCAGCACATCTAAACCAATTGCAGATCATACGATTGCTGATTGGGATAAATTATATGATATTTTGGTAAAGGGCCAATTCTTGGTTTCGCAGGCCGGCATTGCCGTTATGCGTAAGCAAGATATTGGTGGCGATATCATAAACATCGTTTCTAAAAATGCAGTGGTTGCTGGGCCAAATAATGCAGGCTATGGTTCGGCAAAAGCAGCACAAGCACATTTGACAAGATTGATGGCAGCAGAAGTTGGTGCAGATAAGATTCGTGTGAATACCGTTAATCCTGATGCTGTAATTGCAGATAGCAATATATGGGCAGGCGGCTGGGCCGAAGGAAGAGCAAAAGCTTATGGTATTACTGTAGAAGAGTTACCAGCGTACTATGCAAAACGTACTTTATTAAATGAAGCGATATTGCCGGAAGATATTGCAAATGCATGTTTTGCATTTGCTGGCGGCTTATTAAATAAATCAACAGGGAATGTGTTGAATGTAGATGGCGGTGTAGCGATGGCTTTCCTGCGTTAAAATAGAGTTTTACATACATAGCAATAAGCAATCAAAAAAAGGTTGATGATTTTCTAATCTGTCAACCTTGTTTTTTTTAAATTCGTTTAAACTAATTATATACATGGCAAGGGTAGCATTTAAAATGCAATTGTTTGCAGGCAAAAAAGAAGAATACAAAAAACGCCATGATGAAATATGGCCAGAGTTAGTGGCACTATTAAAGGACACCGGCATTAGTGAGTATTCCATTTTTTTAGATGAAACCACCAATAGTTTATTTGGGATATTGAAAGCAGAAGATCCTGCTGCATTGGATAACTTGCCATCGCATGCGGTAATGCAAAAGTGGTGGAAGTACATGGGAGATATTATGGAAAGCCATGCGGATAATTCACCGGTGAGTGTACCGCTGAGAGAAGTGTTTTATATGCACTAGGGCTACAAACCATGAACTATTAACGATTACTTGATAACTTTAAAATAAAAACTAACGATGTTATTGGATAAACAACTTATTAGCGACAGCAACAGCAAAGCACTTGCCTCACACCAGCGCAAATTTAATTTTACTGCAGAAGGTATTTCAAATGTAGAAGGCATTATTAAAAATCTGATGGATTTTCAGGTGGCGATACCGAGCTGGGCATTAGGCACTGGAGGTACAAGGTTTGGCCGCTTTCCCGGTGCAGGCGAACCTGGTAGTTTGGAAGAAAAAATTGAAGATGTAGGCTTGTTACATGCGTTGAATAATTCAAGCGGCGCTATATCACTGCATATTCCGTGGGATATTCCTACTGACGCAAATGCAATTAAAGCATTGGCTGCTCAACATGGTTTGTTGTTTGATGCGGTTAACTCCAATACATTTCAAAATCAACCCGGGCAAAAAGAAAGTTATAAATTCGGGTCTTTACAACACGTAGATAAAAAAGTACGCAAACAAGCCATTGACCATAATATTGACGTAATAAAACATGGCATTGAATTAGGTTCTAAATCATTAACAGTATGGATTGCTGATGGAAGCTGTTTTCCTGGCCAATTAAATTTCCGTCATTCTTTTGAAAATACACTGGAAAGCCTACACGAAATTTATGCAGCTTTGCCAGCCGATTGGAAAGTATTTGTAGAATATAAAGCCTACGAGCCTAATTTTTATTCGATGGCAGTGGGAGATTGGGGACAATCTTTATTATATGCCAATAAACTGGGAGAGAAAGCTTATACTTTGGTTGATTTGGGCCATCATTTGCCCAATGCCAATATTGAACAGATTGTTTCTTTACTATTGATGGAAGGAAAATTAGGCGGCTTCCATTTTAACGACAGCAAGTATGGTGATGATGATTTGACTGTAGGCAGCATGAAACCTTATCAGCTCTTTTTAATTTTTAATGAATTGGTAGAAGGCATGGATGCCAAAGGCATGAACCATGCAACCGATTTAGGTTGGATGATTGATGCAAGCCATAACGTAAAAGACCCATTAGAAGATTTATTGCAATCTGTAGAAGCAATTATGATTGCCTACACACATGCCTTACTGGTAGATAGGAAAAAGCTAAATGAAGCGCAACAAAATAATGATGTAGTTGCAGCACAGGAAGTATTGCAAAATACATTCCGCACTGATGTTCGTTCAATAGTTGCAGAAGCAAGATTGAGAGCGGGAGCGGCTTTAGACCCAATCGCTTTCTTTAGAGGAGAGAAGATTAGACAACAATTGATTAAAGACAGGGGAACAAATACAATAGCAACAGGTTTGTAGCTTTTATCTTAAAAAAAATATCCCGCAAAGCCGCTAAGCTCATAAAGGCGTCCAAACAAATCAAATCTTTGTGTTTTTTGTGCCTTTGTGGGATAAAATATTCGCAACGATAAAATTATACAGTTAAATAAATTCAAAGCAGAGTAAATAGAGAACGCCACACACGTTTCACTACTCACCACTCACCAAATGAACAGAACTCCGGTAATAGCAATCTTCGACGTTGGTAAAACCAATAAAAAATTATTTCTTTTTGATGAACATTACAGGATAGTTTTTGAAAAGACATTGCAGTTTATTGAAATTGTGGATGAAGACGGTGATGCCTGCGAAAATTTGGAAGCACTAACCGTTTGGGGCAGGGATTCAATTAAAGAATTGATAGAGTTGGGTGAGTTCGATATCAAGGCATTGAATTTTTCTGCATACGGTGCCAGCTTTGTGCATATCGATGCAGAAGGAAAACCAGTAGCACCATTGTACAATTATTTAAAACCTTTTCCTGAAGCATTGAAGCAAAAATTTTACAATGATTATGGCGGAGAACTGGCGGTATCTTTGATAACAGCATCGCCTGTGTTGGGCAATTTAAATTCGGGAATGCAATTATATTGGTTAAAAAATGAAAAACCTGAAATATTCAAAAAGATAAATTATTCACTGCATCTTCCACAATACTTAAGTTATTTGATTACGGGTGAGCCTTACAGTGATATTACCAGTATTGGTTGCCATACCAACTTATGGAATTTTCCACAAAACAATTATCATGAGTGGGTATTTCGTGAGGGCATCGTAGATAAATTAGCACCCATTTATTCTTCAGCAGGTGTATTGGAAGCAAGAGCATTTTGGAAAGATTTTAAAGTAGGCATCGGCTTGCATGACTCTTCATCTGCATTAATTCCGTACCTGGCTTGTTTTAGCGAACCATTTGTATTGATTTCAACAGGTACCTGGTGCATTACATTAAATCCATTCAATAAACATCCATTAACAGAAGAGGAACTAAAACAAGATTGTCTTTGTTACATGAGTTATAAAGGCCAGGCAGTAAAAGCCAGCCGTTTGTTTGCAGGAAATGAACATGAAATAGAAACCAAGCGTTTGGCAAAACATTTTAAAGTACCTCAGGATAATTATAAGTCAGTGGAGTATGATGAAAACATTATTGCCAGCCTTACTGGAAATAGGCCTGTTGCGCCGGAAGTAAAATTTAGAAATAGAAATTTAAAAGAATATAAAAGTTATGCCGTTGCATACCACCGTTTGATTTTGGATATCATGTGGCAGCAATTAGCATCAACAAAATTGACATTGCAAGATGATAATGTAAGCCGTATTTTTGTGGACGGCGGCTTTAGTAAAAATTCCATTTACATGCATTTGCTGGCAGAAGCTTTACCGCAATTGGAAGTCTATGCAGCATCGGTTGCACAAGCCACTGCAGTTGGCGCTGCGTTAGCTATTCATAAACATTGGAACAGCAAACCATTGCCAGGTGATATCATCGATTTAAAATTTTATGCAAAACCTTCTATAGCTCAATGAATGTCGGATTGTTTATACCATGTTATGTAAACCAATTTTATCCGCAAGTAGCCATTGCTACATTGGAATTGCTGGAAAAATTTAATTGTAAAGTGGGCTATCCCTTAAAACAAACGTGCTGCGGCCAACCGATGGCAAATTCCGGTTACGAAAAACTCGCGCAATCCTGCAACGAATTGTTCACAGATAATTTTGCTGAATATGATTATGTTGTGTGCCCATCTGGATCCTGTACACTTCATATTAAAGACCATCTGCACAGCAGCAAGAATGAAACGGCTTCAACTTCCATTCAGCATAAAGTATATGAACTCACCGAATTTTTAGTAGATGTTTTGAAAGTTGAAAATATAGAAGCATCATTTCCCTATAGAGTTGGCGTACATCAAAGCTGCCACGGGCAAAGAGGTTTACATACTTCACAAATGACAGAATTGGTTGCAGCCCCTTATTCTAAAGGCGATTTTTTATTGCAGAAAGTAAAAGGATTAGAATTAATTGCTTTAGACAGAATGGATGAATGTTGCGGCTTTGGCGGCACTTTTTGTGTAGTGGAAGAATCCGTAAGTGTAAAGATGGGAAAGGACAGGGTAACAGATCATGAAAAACATAATGTGCAAGTGATTACTGGTGGCGATATGAGTTGCCTGATGCATTTGGAAGGTATTTTGAAAAGGAAGAAAAGTAATATAACTGTGAAACATATAGCGGAGATATTGAATAGTGAGTTGTGAGCCGTGAATCATGAATGAAGAGCGTTCTGTATTTTAATCAATTAATTAACAAATAGACTAATTAACCCTTCCATGTCATCAATAAACGCAAAGCATCCCGAATTAGCAGAAGCCTTCAACAAAGATGAGGCCAGGGTGGATTGGCATGATGAAACATTATGGTGGATAAGGCAGAAGAGAGACAAAGCTGCATGGACGATTCCTGAATGGGAAGTGTTGAGAGAAACTGCTTCTGCAATAAAAAATAATGTGCTCAGCAATATGCATGAGTACCTGGTTGAATTTGAAGCAAAGGCAAGAGCCAATGGTATCATTGTACATTGGGCAGCAGATGGAAAAGAACACAATGAAATCATTCATGCCATCTTACAGGAAAATAAAGTGAGCCAGATAGTGAAGAGCAAATCGATGCTAACCGAAGAGTGTGGACTAAATGAATATTTGGCAAAAAATGAAATTGATGTAGTGGATACCGATTTGGGTGAACGCATTGTACAATTGGCCAACGAACATCCCAGCCATATTGTATTGCCCTGTATCCACTGGAAAAAGGAAGAAATAGGTGAGTTGTTTCACCAGCACCTTAATACACCCAAGGGAAATGCTGACCCACAATTTTTAACCAACGCAGCAAGAATACATTTACGAGAAAAATTTTTGACCAGGCGTATTGCTATTACAGGCGTAAATTTTGCAGTTGCCGAAACTGGAGAGTTTGTAGTATGTACCAATGAAGGTAATGCGGATATGGGCGCACATTTAGCTGATGTACATATTGCCTGTATGGGCATTGAAAAAATTATTCCGCAAAGAAAACACCTGGGTATTTTTTTACGGTTGTTGGCACGCAGTGCCACAGGACAACCTATCACCACTTACTCCAGTCATTTTCAAAAACCCAATGCAGGGCAAGTGATGCATATTGTGCTGGTTGATAATGGAAGAACAGTGCAATTGGGTAGAGAAGATTTTCGTAATTCACTAAAATGCATTCGCTGTGCTGCGTGTTTCAATACTTGTCCGGTGTATAGAAGAAGTGGGGGGCATAGCTATCATACTGCTATTGCCGGCCCGATAGGAGCCATACTTGCACCGAACCTTGATATGAAAAAATATGCTGACTTACCATTTGCGTCTACCCTTTGCGGTAGTTGCAGTAATGTTTGTCCGGTAAAAATTGATATTCACAATCAGTTGTATAAATGGCGGCAGGAAATTACTGAAGAAGGTTATTCTCCAAAAACAAAAACAGTTGCTATGAAGGTGATGGCAGCAATATTATCGAAACCAGCGGTATTTAACTTTGCAGGTAAGGCCGGGCGTTGGGTAATGAAATATTTACCATTTGTTGTAAATAATAAATTAAATCCGTGGTATAAACAACGGGATATGCCAGCGCCGCCAAAACAATCATTTACAGAGTGGTATAAAAAGAATAGAAAATGAACAGCAGAGAAAAAATACTAACAGCTGTAAAGATGAATCAACCTGCAATGCAACAATTGCCGGATGAAGAAGCAATTGCAGTAATACAATATGAAGATAAGCTGGCTCAGTTTACAACGGTATTGAAAACCATTGGCGGTAATGTTGTTCCAATAAATTGTATCGATGAAATTGTTGATTTTGTAAAGAATAATTTTAGCGATAGTCAAAACTACGTGACTACTTTATCCGAACTGGATGGTATTGCAATGCTGGATGAAAAATTAGATGCTCACTTTTTAGAGAATATAGAGGTTGCGGTGGTGAAGGCATTGTTTGGAGTTGCTGAAAATGGTTCAGTTTGGCTAACAGATGCTGAAGTAAAAATCAGGGCATTGCCTTTTATTTGCCAGCATCTTGCGGTAGTATTACAAAAAAATGATTTTGTAAATAATATGCAGGAAGCATACAAAATAACAGGAAAGAGCGATTACAATTTTGGTGTTTTTATTGCCGGCCCATCAAAAACGGCTGATATAGAACAATCTTTGGTACTTGGGGCGCATGGCCCAAAAACAATGACGGTTTTTGTCCTTGATAATTAGTATCAAAACTGAGCTTCAATATTTAGATAATTCCCTCTTAAAATAGAGTATATGGATAAACCGCTACCAGCAACAATTTTACAGGATGCCACAGGATAGTGGGTAATGAATAAAACGAGAATTTAGTTCTGTAATTAATAATAGGCTATGGTACTGTTATATTATTGCTGCAATTATTAATTACTCCTTATCGATTTTAGAACACGGCTGTTATATGAGAAAAAACACACCACCACTTTCTTCACAGGCAAAACCTGTTCATTGGTTTTGCAATTCCAAAGTTCATTCGGGCTTATTTGTATTTGTGTAAGTTTTTCTTCTATAGCGCTGCTGTATAAATAGTAATTATTTATTCAAAGTAGGATTTTATATGCGTAAAAAAATTTACCAATTGGCATGTGTAGTTGTGCTTGCTACATTGTTTACTTCTTGTAAAAAGACATTTGATGATTATTACAAGAGACCCGATAATCTTGCTGACCCTATTTATGAGCAATTGGCAGCCAATGGGAAATTCTCCAAATTCTTGTCATTGATTGATAAATCGGGATATAAACAAACACTTTCCGCTGCTGGCTATTGGACAATTTTTGCTCCAACCGATTCAGCCTTTAATGCCGATACTGAATTTGCAGCTTTTATAAAAGGCCGTGGCTTTAGTACAGTTGATGCGATGGATTCAACCACTGCACAAATGGTGGTGAAATACTTGCTGGTATATAATGCTTATCAAAAAAGTGATATAGACGATTATCAATCTTCTCTTGGCTGGGTTCCTGATCTGGCATTTAAAAGGCGTACAGCTTATTACACTGGTTTTTATAACGATACCGATTACACGGGTATTGCTGTAAAGGCAACGCAATCAAACAGAAATAATACAGGGGGTGTGACATATTATGTTCCTGCAGATAATAGCAGCAAATACATTCCTTATTTTACCACAGAATTTTTAGCTGCAAAGGGATTGTCGGCTGCAGATTATAATTACTTCTATCCCAATTCTACCTTTTCAGGATTTAATGTTGCAAATGCAAAAGTTACTCAAAAAGATATAGCTGCTGAAAATGGTGTGATACATATCATTGACAAAGTAGTAATACCAACCAAAAGCATTGATGAGTATTTAAAAGGTAAACCAGACTACAGCCTTTTTAGAAGTATACTGGAACGGTTTATGGTTTTGTTTATAAAAAATACCGATGCCACACACCGTTACCAGGTCTTAAGTGGCAGCAGTTCCGATGTATATGTAAAAGTATATTCGAGCTTATTGGCTTTTTCGCCAAACAATGAAAACTTTTTTAAGCTGCAGGATAACGATGCTCAAAGAGATGGCTGGACAATGTTTGCACCCAATAATGATTCATTAAGTAAATATATTAATACAGTTGTATTACAACAATACCCATCAATCAATTCTTTACCATTAAGTATTATTTCCGATTTGCTGAATGCACATATGTGGCAGACCTCTGTATGGCCAAGCAAATTCAGCAGCACGTTCAATTATTTGGGTGAAGCAGCAAAAATGAACAATACCACAGATATTATTGACAGGCAGATACTAAGCAATGGTATTTTCTACGGCACCAAAAAAGTAAATGCACCCAATGTATTTTCTACCGTTTACGGCAAACCGTATTTAGATCCGAAGTATTTAATAATGACAAGATTGCTGGATATGGATTTGAAAGGTATCATTACCAATCCTAGTGTAAAATATACTTTGTTCATGATGTCCGATGCAGTGATTGCAGCAAAAGGCTACAGTTATAATACAAGCACCAACGGCTGGACTTATGTAAACCCTGTTGGTGGAGCCAGCAGTACAAACGATAGTAACAGGCTTAACCTATTGCGTATGTTAAACGCATGTGTAGTAGAAACACCAAATAATGAATTGGCGGGTATTGGCAACGCAGGCGTAAGTGGTATAACGGCAACCTATGGGGGCGAATTTATTAAATATAACGGCAATCAGGTTATAACTGCTGGCAGTATAGAAAAAAATGTAACAATCAAGATAGATAGCGTGAGGCCGGCATTAAATGGCCAGGTAGTTTATGTAAATGACCTGTTGTATTTCCCTTATAACCAAATGGGTAATACGCTGCTTACTTTGGGTACACCGGCAGCATCTGAGTTTAATTATTTTTGGAACTATCTGAAAAATTCTACTTTATTTAATACTGCCACAAATGAAATAACCGGAATTGCAGGCGGAACTTTTTATACCGTTTTTGTTCCTAAAAATTCAGCTATTGTACAGGCGGTAAATGATGGTGTTTTGCCAGGTACAGCAGGTGTTCCAAATTATATGCCAACATTAACAGCTGACAAATTAAAAGTAGAAAACTTTATCAATTACCACATATTGGATAAAAAGACTGTTGTTGCTAATGGCCTTGATATAGGTTCATTTCCATCACTGTTAAAAAATGCCGCCGGTGATCCGGTAACATTTGCTATACTTTATCCTGGCGGTGTGTTTCAACTGGGCGATGGGTATGGCCGTAAGGCTAATTTGGTTACAGCACAAAGTAATAACCTCTCTAACCGAACAGTGATACATCTTATAGACAATTATTTAAAATATTAATTACACAGCTTTAAGCGCAACAATAAAATAAAATTCATTAAATAATGAAAGTATTACTAATAAAAATCAGTTGCCTGTTGTTTGCCATACTGTTTTCAAATGCAGTTTTGTCACAAGCCACTACAACTACCGTGCAGGGGAAAATTACAGGGCCAAATAAAAACCCGGTGGAGCATGTAACAGTTGCCGAAGTTGATCCTGATGGAAGGACGGTGCATGCAGTAAAAACTGATGTGGAAGGTAATTTTGTAATCAAATTATCAAGTACTAAAAATAAATTAACTATAAGCCATATTAGTTTTAAATCTCAAACCGTAGCTATTAATAACCGCACTACGTTCAATATTACTATGGAGAATAGTAATAAAGATCTTGGTGATGTTGTGGTAGTATCGCAGAGAAAGGTAGATAATGGAATGATACAGGTTTCGGAAAGGGAATTGACTACTGCTCAATCACATATCAGTGCAAAAGAGTTAGAAGAAATGCAGGCTACATCAATTGACCAGGCATTACAGGGTAGGTTATCCGGTGTTGATATTACTGCTAACTCTGGTGACCCGGGTGCAGGTATGCAGATACGTATCAGAGGTACTTCTTCTATCGGCTCCGGCACTAATCCATTAATAGTGGTGGATGGTATGCCTTATGAAACAACTGTACCATCTGATTTTAATTTTGGGGCTGCCGATGAACAAGGCTACGCCAGCTTATTAAATATTGCTCCTACAGATATAAAAGATATCACTGTTTTAAAAGATGCTGCATCTACCGCAGTATGGGGTTCTCGGGCAGCCAATGGGGTTATAGTAATTACAACAAAGCGGGGTGCTGTAGGTAAACCTTCGTTCACGTATACTATTAAGGCATCTATGTCTAAACAGCCAGAGGCAATTCCAATGCTTACGGGAGATCAATATTCTACGTTGATACCGGAAGCCTATATGAATTCCACCGGTACTACACTGAATACGCAAACCGTAAAAGAATTTCAATACGATCCAGGTGATCCTTACTGGTATAATAATTATAGCAGAAATACCAACTGGATAAAAGCAATCACTCAGGTCGGATATACCCAAGATCATAATATCTCCATGACGGGTGGAGGAGAAAAGGCAAGGTATTATGCTTCAATGGGCTATCTTGATCAAACAGGTACCACGTTGGGTACTTATTTAAAACGAATCAGCACACGTATCAATTTGGATTATATCGTTTCAGAAAAAATCCGCTTTAAATCCGATTTGTCTTATTCTTTTACCGATAACAATCAGAACTTTGCAAAAAATCTAAGGGACATTGCCTATCGTAAAATGCCTAATATGAGCATTTATGAATATGATGAATACGGAAACCTTTCGGGCAATTATTTTTCACCAGCCAATAATATTCAGGGGCAGTATGGCGGCATCAACAGCAGCAATAACGTAACTGGTACGGTTAACCCGGTGGCAATGGCCAACGAAGCAAAAAATAAAATTGTAACGCAAAGGGTTACACCGCATTTTAATTTGAATTATGAAATTTTGAAAAAAGTGTTGCTGGCAACTTTTGATGTACAGTTTGATATCAACAATACTAAAAACAATAGCTTCTTGCCACAAACTTCTACAGGAAGGCCATGGACAGAGCCATCTGTAAACAGGGCTTATGATGGCGATATTGATGTATTTAATGTGCAAACAAAAACTAACCTGGTGTACACACCAGATTTTAAAGACTCAAGACATAAACTGATCACTTTTATCTCTTTGAATACATACGATAATAAATATGTATCACAAGAAATATTGACTTCTAATACAGCGTCAGCAGTTTTGCAGGATCCTTCTTCAGCATCCCGTACACAAAATGGGGAATCAAGATTGGGGTCTTACAGCGGCGAAACACGTAGCATTGGCTTATTGGTTAACGGACAATATAGTTTTAAAGACAAGTATATTTTTAACGCAGGTATACGTGGCGATGGTAACTCGAGGTTTGGCCCGGATAACCGCTATGGCCTATTTCCATCAGCTTCTCTGCGCTGGCGCATTTCGGATGAAAGATTTATGCGCCGCTTTTCTAAAAAAGTTGATGACTTCAGCTTTAGGTTGAGTTATGGACAATCGGGTAATGCACCTAAAAGAGATTATAGTTATATCAGCACCTATAACACTTTCGCATGGACGTATTTAGGAGATGCTGCGGTATATCCGTCTAATATGGAATTGTCTGATTTAAAATGGGAAACTATTATCGGCCAAAATCTTGGTTTCAATTTAAGCATGTTTCAAAGACGTGTGACTGCTGATATCGAGTTTTATAAAAACCGCACTAAAAATCTATTTTTCCAGGGGCTTCAAATTTCTACAATAAACGGTTACAGTAATTTAGACAAAAACGTAGGTACTTTGGATAATCAGGGTTTTGAATTAAACCTTGGTGTTACTCCCTATAAGACAAAAAACTGGCAGGTTGATTTTAATTTCAATATTGCTCACAACGTTAATATCATACGTGAAATATCCGATTTATATCCTACTGATAAGGGTGATATTACTACAAACGGCCAATACAAAACATTCTTACAGGTAAATAATCCATTTGGTTCATTTTACGGCTTTAAATACAAAGGTGTTTATAAAGATCTTGCATCAACTATTGCAACAGATGCTAATGGAAAGACCATTATTGGCCCAACGGGACAGACAGTTTACATGAAATTTAATTACCCAAGTATAGGGTACACATTTCAGCCAGGTGATGCCATGTACGAAGATATCAATCACGACGGTAACATAAATTACCAGGATGTGGTTTATTTAGGTAACAGTAATCCAAAATTATCAGGTGGTTTTGGAGCTTCGGTTTCTTATAAAGCATTTAGATTAAGTACTTTCTTTAATTACAGGTATCAATTCCAATTGGTTAACGGCACCAAGATCAATACTACCAATATGTATGGTTTCGATAACCAAAGTACTGCAACATTAAGAAGGTGGAGAAAAGATGGCGATGTAACTGATATGCCAAGAGCACTTTACCGAACTGGTTACAACTGGCTGGGTAGTGACAGGTATGTAGAAGATGCATCTTTCCTCCGTTTTAGAACTGCAACATTACGTTATACTGCACCTAAGAACATTATTCAAAAATTGAGATTGAAAAATCTAAGCGGCTATATAACAGTGGAAAATTTATTTACCTGGACAAATTATACGGGACAGGATCCGGAAGTGAATGTAACAGGCAGTGATCCTTTTAGGGTGGCGATTGATTACTCTTATACACCTCCGGGAAAAACATATACCATAGGCTTAACCGCAAGTTTTTAATCTATTTTAAATTAATTGAGATGCACAGAAAAATAATTATAAAGTTATTGATGGCGTTGATGCTGATGCCTTTTTTATCTTGCAAAAAATATCTTGACCTGCAACCGCAGGATGGGCTTACCGGTGCCGAATACTGGCAAACAAAAGAGCAGGTACAGGCTTCCGTTACTGGCATCTATGCTTCGCTTACCGCTTCGCCAACTGGCGCAAGGGCTGCTGCCGAAACATTTTTTCTTTGGGGAGAATTAAGAGGAGATATGGTAGCCAGCACTTTGTTTACTACCAACGAACAAATTGATGTTATCAATGTAAATATTTTGCCTACCAATTCCATTGCCAAATGGGATGGTATTTATCAAACTATTAATTATTGCAATACTGTTATACAATTTGCTCCAGGTGTTTTAGCCAAGGATCAAACTTTTACACAAGATGCTTTGAACAGGGCTGTTTCAGAAGCTAAAGCCATCAGAGCATTAATGTATTTCTACCTGGTGCGTACTTTTAACCAGGTACCTTTAAAATTAACAGCCACAGCCAGCGATAAGGATATTATCAATCTGCCTAAAAGCCCTGCCGATACTATATTAGCACAGGTACAAAAAGACCTTAACGAAGCAGAAACTTATGCCATTAATGATTATGGCAGCAGATCTGCAAACAAAGGCCGAATTACCAAATCTGCCATTAATGCCATACAGGCTGATGTATACTTATGGCAGGAAAAATATGCGGAATGTGTAACGGCTTGTAATAAAGTGATCAACACTCATGCTTATGGATTGATAGATGGTAGCGACGCTAACGTTTGGTATAAAACGATGTATGTAAATGGCAATAGTAATGAAAGTATTTTTGAGTTGCAGTTTGATAACCAGATATTGAATACTTTCTATCCTTTATTCAATAGCAGCAGAAAATTTATTGCCAGTTCCATTGTAATGGATGAGATATATACTATTGATCTTACCAATCCATTAAATTTTGATATTAGGGCCGATGGTGCTGCGGTAAGGTCTACCGATCAAATGATTTGGAAATACATGGGTTTGAGCAATACCACTACAAGAGCATCATCGGAATCATATGCTGACTGGATCATGTACCGCTATGCTGATATTTTATTAATGAAAGCGGAAGCACAAAATCAATTGGGTAACGGGCAAGATGCACTTGACCTTGTAAACATAATACGGTCAAGGGCGAGGGCATTGGCACTTACCGCTGCTTCCCCTGCGGTAACCGATAAAATGGCAATAGCAGATTATATTTTAAGAGAAAGAGCAAGGGAATTTGCGTTTGAGGGTAAACGTTGGTACGATCTTTTAAGAAATGCAAGAAGGAACAATTACCAGCGCCTTGATATTTTGCTTGATGTTGTTTCAGGTACTGTGCCGCCAAACAGGCAGCAGTCTGCCATTGCTAAATTTAAAGATTTTAACAGCCACTATTTGCCAATTTATTATAGTGAATTAACAACCGATAAAGCATTAGTGCAAAACCCTTTTTATAAATAATTTAATTTTTAAAATTAATAATTACGATTATGAAAAAATATTTAAGCATACTGGTTACCATCATGGTTGGGGTGCTTGTTATTCTTTATACTGGCAGCTGTAAAAAATTAGTGTATGTGCAAAGTACCACCAGCGATCTTAATATTTATGGGTATATAAAGGCAAACCCAGCTAAATATTCTTCCATCACTGCGATAGTTGATAAATCGGGTTATGCAGGTTTTCTAAATGCTTACGGTTCTTATACTATGTTTGTACCCACAGACAGTGCCGTTGGTATTTATCTAACGGAAGTGAGTAAAACCTTAAGTGGCTTAACTGAAAAAGAGGCGCAGGATATTGTAAAGATTCACTTGCTGCAAGATACCCTTCCAACTAATACTTTTAAAGATGGCAAGTTGCCTACGCCTACCATGTACGGGCAATTTTTGGTTACATCTGTACAGAACATCGGAGGCACATCTTCTATATTGGTAAACAGGCAAGGTACCATTACCAATGCAAATATAAAAACAGGTAATGGATTGATTCATGAGATAAACAGGGTATTGAAACCGGCATCAAAAAGTGTAGCAGAATTAATTTCAGCAGACGCAAGGTTTTCTATTTTTAAACAAGCTTTACAAGCTACCGGCTACTACGACACGATTAATATTGTTAACAGTACCGATCCTTTATTAAGAAGATGGTTTACTGTTTTAGCAGAAACCAACCAGGCATTGGCAGATTCGGGTATTTCCAGCTTTACTGCATTAAAAGCAAAATATTCCAATACTGGTAATCCTCTAAATCCTTTGGACAGCTTAAACATCTATGTGAAATACCACATCATGCCCGATATACAGTATTTGGCTGATATTGTTTCTGCAAGCTCTCACATTACGTTGGCACCTTTGGAAGTATTGGCATCAAAACTGGATGATGTAAAAGTTTTAATTAATGATCTTGATTTTAATGGAGTGCATGAAAAAGGTGTTGAACTGGAACGTTCTACCAGCGATCTTTCGGCAACAACAGGTGTATTGCATACAGCATTAGCACACTTTGCGCCAAAGGTTAGGCAGCCATCTGCGGTATATTGGGATGTGGCAGATTTTCCAGAAGTGAGAAAATTACCTGCAGTATTTAGAAGGGCGAGCTTTAGTTTTGCTTATGGTGCTATAAAAGATATTACCTGGGACAGAACTACCAATACATTGGATTATGCTTTTACCACTAACACTTCAATTCCTGCTTTTTACGGTGATTATTTAAGTGTACCGATGGGTAATACAACCCGTCACAACTGGATTGAGTTTACCACACCTATCATTATTAAGGGAAGATACAAAGTGTGGGTTTGTTACAGGGCCGCTAAAGGTTCAGGTACACTTGGTGCAGCTGGCGGTTCCAATATGCCGGTGCAACCTTCTTTTGATGGAGTGGATCTTTCAAGGCCTTTTAACTTTTGCGACCAGCGCCCTAATTTATCTGATGGTGAATTAGAAGCATTAGGATGGAAAAAATATTCACCAACTACTTCGCAACCTGCAACAGGTAAATTCTTGGGAATAATTGATGTAACTACAACGGACAGACATAAATTCAGGATACGGTCTTTACCAGCTGCAGGTACAGGTAATACAACAGACTATTTTGACATGGTACATTTTATTCCCATCAACCAAATTCAATATTTACCAAGGTTTGCTATGGATGGAACATTACAGAATTTTTAAAAGAAGATAAAATAGTAGCATAAAATATTTACGAAATGTATAACAGAAAAAGTTTAATAGGGATTGTTTTATTCTTTACGCTTGTAATTACTGGCTGTAATAAATGGAAAGATCATAATGAAGTTGCACAGCAGGACCTTACAATAAATTTATTGCAGGCGGTTTCTTCTAATCCCGATTTGAGTAAGTTTAGGGAATATGTTGGAACTGCCGGCCTCGACTCTTTATTGCAGGCCACCAAAACATTTACTATTTGGGCACCAACCAATGCGGCAATGGCAGCAATAGATCCCGCAACTGTAGCCGATAAAGTGAAACTAAGGACTTTTATACTTAATCATGTCAGTAACCAGTTGTATTTTACCAAGGATGTTACCACGCAGGTACGCATACAGATGCTTAGTGGAAAGTATAATAATTTTAGTACGCTTAAGTTTGATGAAGCAGGACTGGTAGCCACAGATAGGTATGTAAGTAACGGTGTACTACATACGATAAATGCTATTGTGCCACCTTTACAAAATATATGGGATTTTGTAACTTCAACTACTGCTACCTATGCACAAAATGCATACATAACTGCACAGAATTACAATGCTTTTGATGCGACCAAAGCAACTATCGATAGTATTAGTGTAGTTACCGGGTTGCCAATCTATCATCCGGGTACAGGTTTTGTACAAAGGAATTATTTCAATGATAAGGTGTACGATTTAAAAAGAGAGGATAAGCAATACACTTACTTTGTGATTCAAAATACTAATTTTGTTATCGAAGCCGATTCTCTAAAGCCTTATTACGCTACGGCAACTACCACTTCAACTGATAGCTTAACAAGATGGAACGTGGTTAAAGATCTTGCTTATGATACACTTTATAAAACTGCATTAACTATTCCGCAGACCATAACTTCAAAATTTGGTATTGCTGTACCCATAAGCAGTGCTTATGTTGTAGAAACCAGGAGAATGAGTAATGGTTATGTGTATATAATGAGCAAAGTGGATGTGCTTACTAAAAATAAATTCTTGCCAATTGTATTGCAGGGAGAAAATCCAACAGGATTTATCCAAAATGATAAAACAGCTTTTATCAATTACAGGGTGCGTATGAATCCTGTAACAGGCATAAGTTTTTCTGATCTTTTAGTTAGTGGGCATGGCGTAACAGGATTTTATTCCTATTACCGCACAACAGATTTGCCATCTATAAAATACCAGGTATATGCTTTGGCAACCAACGATTTTCAAACCGGGGCATTGGCGCAAAGCATTGTAGCCTGGAATTATACAAATGCTGCATCTTTGGGCACTTTAGCATATGCTGTGCCTTTATATACTGTAGCAGGCGCTTATAACGAAATATATCTTGGAGATATAACCAATACAAAATTCAGCACAGTGGATTGGAGGCTAACGGCTACCACTACCGGACCAATTTTATTGGATTATATTAGATTAGTACCGGTACCATAATTTTTTTAACTGTTTATCAAAGTTCATCATTCTATTATTATGCATATTTTTAAAAAAATAGTTACACTATCGGTAGCAATCGCTTTATTTGGTTTTGCTTTTTCACAAAGCAAAGACGATAAAACTGCTGCCAATAAATTTAAGGTACAGGGAACTGTAGTCAACTCAGCTACAGGTAAACCAATCAGGGGTATAAGATTATCTTATAAAGATTTTGCCGCATCACTTACAGATAGTGTTGGTAATTTTTCTATAAATCTGCCTATATCTACAGCAGTACTTTTATTGGAGGGAGATGGCTATCAGTCTAAAGAAATATCTGTAAGAGGTTTATCTTCTTTAAAAATAGTTATGTACGAAGATGGTTTTTCTTCTGCCGCAGATGAAGTGGATTTGATACAGGGCCGTAGTTCAAAAACGGTTACACCTTATGCAACATCAACCGTGCAGGTAAGTGATGGATGGAACAGGTACAACGAAACAGCAGACAGTTATATTCAAGGAAAGGCAACAGGGCTAAATGCAATACGCCGTAGCGGAACGCAAAATATTGGTGCCGCACTTTTTTTAAGAGGTATCAATTCTTTATACGCAACCAACCAACCTTTGTTTATTGTTGATGGGGTAATCTTTAATAACGCTAATACAGGCGGTTCTATCATTGGTAACAATTATACCAATCCTTTATCTACCATAGATATGAGGGATATAGATAACATTACCGTACTTAAAGATGCATCTTCTTTATATGGCACAAAAGGGGGCAACGGTGCCATAATAATCACCACCATCAGGGCAAAGGAATTGGGAACTAAAATTGATTTTGCAGTTTCAGGAGGTTATAATGCAGTGCAAAAGAATTTACCAGTTTTAAATTCGGCTAATTACAGGGAGTTACTTTCGGAGCTTTTAAAAACAAAAGGGTTAAGCGATGCAGATATTCAGAACCAACCTTACATGAATGACGACCCTTCGAATGGCACTTATTATGCGTATCACAATCAAACTAACTGGCAGGATCTTGTAGTAAATAAAGCGTATACACGAAATATTTATTTAAAAGTAACAGGCGGCGATAACATCGCTAAATATGCCATTTCACTCGGCTACCTGGATAATGGCGGCATTACAAAAAATACTGATTTTGCTAAATATAATATGCGCTTTAACGGCGATCTTAATTTAAGTCGCCGCATGACGGCAACAACTAATTTGAGTTTCACACTCTCTGAAAGAAATTTAAGGGACCAGGGAAATAATCCGGAAACAAACCCTATCTTTTTATCTTTGGTAAAAGCACCTTTTTTACGTACCAATGCCGTATCTGCTGCTGGTGTAGAATCTCCGGCACTTGCCGATAAGGATACGTTCAATGTAAGCAATCCGATGTCAATAATAAATGTTGGACAAGGCTTGAATAAATCGTACCGCTTTTTAGGTTCAATTGGTTTTAACTACGATATAACTGATAAATTAAGGTTATCCTCTACCGTTGGTATTGTATATAATAAAGTAAGAGAAAATTTTTTTATACCAAGAAAAGGCGTAACAGCTGATACACTAAGCAATGCAATTGCTTACAGCAGACTGGGATCCCAGGTTACTTCATTATTCTCTATATTTAATGATACCCGTTTAACTTATACTAAAGTATTTAATAAGGTACATTCGTTTTCTGCAAAAGCTGGTTTCAGGTATTTGAAAGAAAAAACAGAACAGGATTACGGCCTTGGTTACAACTCAGCTATTGATGAATTGGTAAGTGTGGGCAATGGTGTAAATGCATTAAGAAGGGTAGGCGGCGATATTGGCGAATCAAGATGGATCAGTACTTATTATAATGTTGATTACTCTTATGCAGATAGGTATTTCTTATCTGGCAGTTTGTCTGCAGATGGTAGCAGCCGTTTTGGAAAAAATATTTCTGGAGGTGTGAACATCAATTCAAATGTTTACGCTGTATTGCCGTCTATTGCAGCAGCATGGGTGGTAACTTCGGAAAAAGTAATGGCCGATTCTAAAATTGACCTGTTGAAATTCCGTGCATCTTACGGCTTGGCTGGTAACGATGATATCGGTAATTATACCGCTCAGCAGACCTATACTTCTCAAAATCTTTTGGGTGTGCAGGGGTTGGTACGCAGTGGTCTTGCAAATAACCAATTGCAATGGGAACAGGTTAAAAAAATAAATGTAGGAATGGACCTTGCAGTACTTAAAGAAAGATTGCAAATTAGTGTTGATCTTTTTAAAAATAAAACAGATAAATTAATTACTTACGAGCCTGCCCCAACAGCAAGTGGTTTTGATTTTTCGGTAACCAACAGCGGCGGTTTAAAAACAACTGGCATGGAGTTTTCTGTTACTGCAAGAATCATGAATCATAAAAACTTTAAATGGGATGCAGGGTTTAATGCAAGCAAATATTTGTCAACCGTAACTAGACTTCCAGCAGGTAAAATAATTACTTCATTTGGTGGCGCTAACTATGTTACACAGGTTGGCACTGCACCCAATGCATTTTATGGCCATATGGCAAATGGCGTGTACACTTCCGATGCAGTAGCTGCTTCAGAAGGTTTATCAATACGCAGAGCTGATGGTACTTTGGCTGCATTTAAAGGTGGAGATATTCGTTTTGCAGATTTAAACGGGGATAAAATCATTGATGATAATGACAGAACAATTATTGGCAATCCCAATCCAAATCTTTTTGGATCCATATTTAATAACTTTTCTTACAAAAGATTTTCTTTAAGTGCTGTGTTCACTTTTACATGGGGTAACGAAATATATAATTACACCCGTGCTCAGTTAGAAAGCATGAGCAATGCATATAATCAAACTGATGCAGTTAGAAGCAGGTGGAGAACAAACGGCCAGGTAACCGATATGCCTAAGGCAACCTGGGGTGATCCCATGGGCAACAGCCGCTTCAGCAACAGGTGGATAGAAGATGGTTCTTACCTGCGTTTAAGAACTGTTACTTTTTCTTACGACCTTCCACTTAAGGCAGGCTTTTTCAAAAATGCATCGGTATATGTTACAGGAAATAATTTGATCACAATTACCAAATACAAAGGATACGATCCGGAGTTTAGCGCAACAGAAAGCATTTTTGGCCAAGGTGTAGATAATACATTGGAACCTCAATTTAAATCAGCACAGGTTGGTTTCAGGTTAGGTTTATAATAATAATTCAGTTATAAAATTTGTACAGAAAATGAAAGGTAGATTAATTAATAAAATTGGATTGGCTTTTGTAGCAGGAAGTATTTGCATTGGCATTTCATCTTGTAAAAAAGCGCTGGACGTAACACCGCAAACGACTGTAGGTGCTGCAAACATGTACCGCAATGTATTTGATGCTGATGCTGCGGTTATTGGCGTGTACGGCAAAGTGATGAAACTGGCCAAGCCTTATTTGCTGATGAATGAATTAAGGGGCGACTTGATAGACATCACTTCAAATTCCGATCTTTATTTAAGGCAATTGAGTGAACATACTGCAACTGTAAGCAATCCTTATATAGACCCTCAGCCATTTTACGATGTGATTGTAAACTGTAATGACGTGTTGTATAATTTTAAATTGATGAATGCGCAGAAGAAAATGAAAGTGGATGAATTTAACCAGCGTTATTCTGATATTGGCGCCATCCGTACATGGGTATATTTGCAATTGGGTATCCATTTTGGTAAGATACCTTATGTTACCAATCCAATAGTGCAGGTAAGCGATATCAAAGACAGCACTAACTTTCCTACCTTATCATTATCTCCACTGATTGATACGTTGACAAGGTTTGCAGAAAGCCTCCCTTTTACAGATGATTATCCAACAGGTACTACTTTGCAAACTGTAGTGGATGGTTATACAACGCAACGTTTTTTTATTAATAAAAATGTATTGTTAGGCGATTTGTATTTATGGCAGGGCCAATACGATAAAGCAGCCGATAGGTTTAAGAGGGTGATGGAAGTATTAGGCCCATCTGGAAATACAGAGCAGTTTTATAATCAGTATAGAATTTCGAGTTTTAGTAACTCAAGCATTGCTTATGCCAGAGTACAGGATTTTTCTTCGCTGACCTATACCCCGGGATGGCGCTATCTGTTTGAAAGGCCACAGGCGGATAATGAATTTAACTGGGAGATGATCTGGTCTTTGCCCTTTGATAAAAACTTTGATCCTCAAAATCCATATATCGACCTGTTTTCTCCAAACGGTGGAAGTTATTTATTGCAACCTTCACAACAGTCTATAGATAACTGGAATGCTCAAACGCAGCAATACACCCTTACTGCAAATACCGCAACAGCGGCAGAAATCACAAGGGATAATTTTCCGTTTGATTCAAGGGGTACATTCAGTTACCGTTTAATAAACGGTAAGCCAGTAATCATGAAGTACCTGTACAATTATTTGGGTACAGATAATTTACCGATAAATGCACTCAGCAAGCCAGGTAAATGGTTTTTAGAAAGAGCCGCCACATTGCACTTGCATTATTCAGAAGCGGCTAACCGTGCAGGTAAGATGAAAGTTGCTTATGCCTTGGTGAACAAAGGGATTAAATATGCTTATATGCCTTTCCCTGGCGCCAGCAGGGTAAGTGATGTTACCAATATTGAACAAACATTTTTGCCCTACCCTTACGATTTTGATGCAAGAGAAGGCGATGGCCCGGCATTTAGAAGTAACTGGTACAGAAATACAGGTATCAGGGGAAGAGCAGGTTTAAAGCAGGTAGTCATAGATTCAACCAAATATTTCAACATGGCTGTGCCTGCGCCAAGACCGCTTACCGATTCATTAGGTTACCAGCTTGCAATAGAGAATATGATTGTGGATGAAGATGCACTGGAACTTGCTTATGAAGGACAACGCTGGAGCGATCTTTTAAGGGTTTCCATCCGTAGAAATGACCCATCTTATATCGCAACTAAAATTTATGATAAATTGAGAAAGTCGGGGTTATCTGCAGGAACAGCAAATGCTGCAAGGGCAAAATTGCTGGCTAAAGATTGGTTTTTACCATTTAAATTTAATTAATTCAATAAATAAATGAATATTATAAAAGTGTATGTTTTTAACATACACTTTTTTTTGGCTGAGTTTGCTGCTGATAATCAAGAAGAATTACGCTGCCGAGCAGGACGGTGCAGGACGCCATAAAATAGTGCTTTCTATAATTTTAATAGGGTAATATTATTTTCTATAGAATAGAATAATATTGCGGAAAACGATTTGCATACGATTGTCTCTTTTTTTAAGCTGCTGAATAACCATTAAACCGTTTTAACTTAAATATTTGAATTTTTGCCAAAAAATTCATGGCTGCTATTTCATAACCAAACCAAACTCGCTATCATGAAACAAAAATTTCTGAAGAGGAACTTTGCTATTCTCCTTCTTTTCATTCTCTTTTCTTTTTCTGTTAAAGCACAAAGTTTTTCTGTATCCGGTACAGTTACCGATGATGCAGGTAAAACTTTAGAAGGTGCTACCGTATTGGAAAAGGGTACAAAAAATTCTGTTTTAACTGGCCCCGGAGGAACATTTAGAATAAATGTATCTTCTGGCAGAGCAACACTGGTCATCAGTTTTGTAGGTCACGAAATACAGGAGCTTAGTGTACGTAACAAATCTTCTGTTTCTGTAAATTTAAAATCAACAACCGAAAATTTATCTGATGTGGTAGTGATAGGCTATGCAACAGTTAAAAAGAAAGATGTTACCGGTGCCGTTGCTGGCCTGGGCCAAAATGAAATTAAATCACGACCAGTTACAGATGCTTTACAGGCAATGCAGGGAAAGGTTGCAGGTGTTGATATTAGTAGTAATGAGCGCCCCGGTTCAATGGGCACTATTAATATCCGTGGTGTCCGTTCAATATCTGCATCAAATTCGCCTTTATTTGTTGTTGATGGAATACCATTGGTATCAGGCGGGATTGATAACTTTAATCCTTCAGATATAGAATCTATTGATATCTTAAAAGATGCATCAGCAACTGCTATTTATGGTAGCCGAGGCGCCAATGGTGTTGTAATTGTTACTACCAAGCAAGGCAAGAATGGCAAAATAGCACTTAACCTTAATAGCTCTATTAAATTTGATAATTTAGTGGATAACGAAAAAATGTTTAGTGCAGCTGATTATATTACTTTTCGCAGATGGGCATATTATTATGCAGGCTTAAACAATACAACAGGTATCAGCACTAACCCCAGGGGAGACCAGCCAACACTTGCTACCGACAGGACTTTTTTTAATGCAACCGGCGATCCTGCTGCATGGTCAAATATTGCTAAAGGATGGGCCTCAGGTACATGGGATGGAAGCAAAGTGGCCACTACCGATTGGAGAGGCATGGTTACACAACAATCTGTAACTTCTGACAATGTTATTAGTGTTAGCGGCGGTACCGATAAAATAAAAGCTTATGCTTCTTTTGGTTATTTGAATAATACAGGAACAATAAAAGGGCAATCTTTTAGAAGGTACTCTACCAACGCGAATATAGAAATTAACCCTACAAAATGGTTTTCTTTTGGCACCAATATCAGCCTTTCTTATAGCACCCAGCAATATGGGCAATCGCAAAGGAATGTTTCAACTATTGGTTCCCCTCCGGGAGGTTTATATGAATCTGCAAGGTCTTTGTTTCCTTATGCAGTGCCTTATGATTCTTTAGGCAACAGAGTGCTGTTTCCCGGCGGTGATAATTCCTGGAAGAACATAGTTGATGAATGGAATTACAATATCGACAAAAGAGAAACTTTAAGGGCATTTGGCAGCATCAATGCACAGGTAGATTTCGGCAACATTTTTCATCCCTTAAAAGGATTGAAATACCGCATGAATTTTGGACCAGATATTGATTCTTACACTGATGGTGTTTATATCGACGCCAACTCGGTAGCCAATGGTGGAAGCACAAGCTATGCTTCGCTTTTAAAAGGCAAAGCTGTATCCTACACATTGGATAACCTGGTTTATTATGACAGAACGATTGGCCAGCATAGTTTTGGTATAACCTTATTGGCAAGCCAAACTGCAACTACAGGAGATAGCAGTACAATAAATGGCAATGGTATTCCTTATTCGCCGCAACTATGGAATGCACTTACAAGCGGTACAGTAACAGGTGCAATAAGCACAAGCTCCAACTTAGTTCAACAACAATTATTATCCTACATGGGCAGGGTTAACTATAGTTATAAAGACAGGTATTTGTTAACTGCTTCAATTCGCCGGGATGGTTCATCTGTATTTGCGAAAGGCCATCAATATGATAATTTCCCAAGTGCCGCATTGGCGTGGCGCATCAGCAAGGAAGATTTTATGCAGCACCTTACATGGGTTAATGATTTAAAACTTAGAGCAGGCGTTGGCGTTACCGGAAATTCCGCTGTAGGCCCCTATTCAACCGCGGGTGCCATTGTTTCTCTTTTTTATCCTTTCTCGGCTACAAATGCTGCAGGTGCTACGATTAATTCTTTGTTAGCTAATCAAGACCTTAAATGGGAAAAAACTACTCAATATAACCTGGGTCTTGATTTTTCTGTATTTAAAAGAAGGGTCTCTGGTAGTATAGATGTTTATTCTTCCAGCACAAAAAGTTTATTAATGTTAAGGAGCCTTCCTCCTGTAACTGGATATACGCTTGCCTATTTTAATATTGCTCAAACAGGTAATAAAGGCGTTGATATTAATGTAACATCAGTTAATGTTAAACGCAAAGACATGATGTGGACAACCACAGTGAATGCAGCATGGCAGAAAGACCATATTGTTTCCACAGCTAACGGCAACAATGATGACATCAACAATAATTTGTTTATTAATCAATCTCAGGGTGCTATTTACGGCTATAAAGCTTTAGGTTTATGGCAGGTAGGCGATTCGGCATTAATGAAGGTTTTTAATGGTAATGGTAATACATACTCTCCAGGTTTTACAAGAGTTGCAGACCTTAACGGCGATAATAAAATTGACCCAAACAATGACCGTGAAATTATTGGGTTTACGAGACCACGTTGGATAGTTGGTATGACAAATACCTTCACTTATAAAGAGTTTGATTTATCAATCTTCCTTTATGGCCGTTTAAACTATTTGTTTAATACGGGAGGCGAAGGCGAAGCTGGCCGCGGTGTTACAAGAGAAATTGATTACTATACTCCAAATAATCAAAACGCATATTATGAAAAACCTGTTTATAACGCAGGTAATGCTTCACTTGACCCTTATTATGCTGCATTAGGATATTTGAAAGCTTCGTTCATTAAAATCAGGAACATATCCCTTGGTTATACCGTGAATCATAAATTATTAGGAAAATCAGGAGTTTCTAACCTTAAAGCCTACGTGCAAATATCCAACCCGGGCATGTTATTCTCAAAAATTAAATACCTGGATATGGATGTAGCGGGGCCAACCTGGAACAGAGGGGTTACAGTAGGAATTAATGCATCATTTTAATTAAATAAATTAAACTTATATGAAAAAATATATTTTTCTTATTAAACTAATGATTGTTGCGGTAGTAATTTTTACTTCGTCATGCAGCAAGAGTTTTCTGGACGAAACACTTACAACTGCCAGGAGCACCGATTTTTTCAAAACAGATGCAGGTATACAGCAGCTAGCAGTAGGTACTTATTACCAGGTCTTAGCTTCACCGTTTAATGGCGAATGGAACTATGCTGCTACTAATTATGGGACTGATGAATTTCATGTGGGCGGAGACCCTTCCAACGCACCATGGAACAATTACGATGCTACATTCAATTCAGTAAACCAGGGAAGCAATACCAATGTTGCGCTTGCTAATTATCAATGGGATGCCTTGTACACCGGAATTGGAAACGCAAATCTGTTAATTCAAAATTGCGTCAATAGTGCTTCTACTTCTACTGCTATCAAGAACACATCACTGGGAGAAGGATACTTTTTGCGGGCCTATAGTTATTTAAGGTTGGTTAGCCAATATGGTGCCGTACCATTGCAGGTATCGCCAATTAGTACAGTACAGTTGGAATTTACAAGAGCATCACCTAAAGATGTATGTGCTCAAATAATTTCTGATTTAAAAAATGCTATGACTTTATTACCCACAGCTGGTGCGCCTCACCGTATTACACAGGATGCAGCGGCCCACTATTTGGCAAAAGCTTATTTATTTAGAGCCAGCGAAATAAACAACTCGTGGAACTCGGATACAAAAGCTGCAGATTTAGCGGCTATTGGCCCGCTTTGCGATGGAGTAATATCACGCCACCCTTTAGCTGCAAATTTTGGGGCGTTATGGAATTTTACTGCTCAAAATTCCGCCAACGAAAATTTATCAGAACTTATACTCTCTGCTGAATTTACTAATGATGTAAACACTAACCAGGCTAATGGTAATACACAACATTTATATTTTGCTTCAAGGTATGATATACAGGACCAAATGGCCCGTGATTTAACTGGGGACCGCCCTTTTAGCAGGTTAGCTACTACTTACTATATGTATCGTGTATACGATATGGTTAATGACTCTAGGTTTTGGAAATCTTTCAGGACAAAAAGTGCTTTAAACGGGGCAACACCAGTTGCACCAAATAAACAAGGCGACCTGGGAATTATGTTTGTTATAGACCAGCCTGGAGATAACAGGTTTACTTTATCAAAAATATGTAAAACAACAGCGGGTGCAGCCCTTATTAACGATGTTAACGGTACGGGCAGAGCCATACCTACTACTTATGTAGCTTATCCAGCTGGCAGAACAACTGATGGCGCACTTAATACAGATTTAACTACTGCAGGGCAGAGTTTCCCTTCTTTAAGCAAACACATGGACGGTTCAAGAAATTCGTTGAACGATGTTGTTGGCCATAGAGATTTTAATTTAGCCCGTTCTGCAGAAACTTATTTAATAGCTGCTGAAGCTAAGATCAGGTTGGCGCAGGCTGGCACAGGTAGCTATACTGATGCATTGCCTTACATTAATGCAGTTAGGGCACGTGCCCAGTTTGCAAATGGCGAAAACCGTGCTGCATATAATGATGGCGGTAACACGTTGCAGTCAGTTTCACTTCAAACACCGGGTGTTGGTCCTTCATTTTTTTCAGGCAATTCATATTATGAGTCGAACAATATCCCTACAACAACTGCAGCATCTGCAAGTTTAACTGTTGCTGGTATTGCTCCATTGCCTGCTCAGGATGAATATATTATCAGCGCCTTAGGCTTATCCAGCACTTACGACAGGATGTTATGCTTTGTACTTAACGAACGTTCTCGTGAATTGGTGGGTGAATTTAAACGTTGGGAAGATTTATCAAGAACGCAAACTTTAGTTAAAAGGGTGCAGGTATTTAATCCTGAAGGCGGCCCTAATATAAAAACAACACACAGTTTGCGCCCCATACCACAAACTTTTTTAGATGGTATCCAGGCAGGTGGCGTAAATCTAACACCAACACAAAAACAAGCTATGCAAAATCCGGGGTATTGAGTGTCACGAATAGAGAGCAATCTCGAATTAGATCTTTGAGTTTGTTATTTAATGCTATGTAAATGATGATGGCAGACCCATCGGTAGCGACTTGCAGGAGTAGCTATCAAACCAC